>OBLT010000252.1_pt1 | contig 38905 bp, 34 predicted proteins | sample 1518721 | NCBI WGS metagenome assembly OBLT01 (sample SAMEA3539307, study PRJEB22396) | soil metagenome | biome: tundra; feature: field; material: soil | place: USA | collected 2010-05 | depth 0.15 m | reverse complement strand
CGGCGTCCCGAAACGCATCCGGGATGCCGCCAGTCGCGCTATAGGCGAGCATATCAAAGCATACTGCGCTGATTTGCGCGCGCGGAAATGCGATGTCGAATACGTCGACACGACTGAAAGGCGACTGATGAAATTGGCAACGGAATGCAACTGGCGGCGGCTTACTGACGTGTCAGCGGAATCATTTCAGAAGTGGCGTGGGAAACAAACCTTGGCAGCCAAGACTCTGAATGACTATCTCGCGGCAATGTCTGCGTTCTTTTCGTGGCTCGAAAGGACGGAAGTCGTTGAGCGCAACCCTTTGAAACGTGTTGGTAAAGTTGAGGGAAGAGGGAACGAACGGCGGAAGCGGCGCGCGTTTACGCCTGAGGAGTTGCAGGCGGTGATAACGATTGCTGGCCGTTATCGTTTGGCGTTTCTCACAGCATACTATTCGGCTCTTCGCCGTAACGAACTGACGCAACTTGAATGGGCAGACATTCAAGAGACTGGGGACAGCACTTTCATTGTTACGCGAGCCTGCACAACGAAGAATCGCAAAGCGCAAAGATTGTATATACCGCAATGGTTTGCAGACGAACTGATGAAATCGAAACCCAAAGGTGCATCTGGGAATATGCGTGTGTTTCCGCTGGGAGCGATTCCGAGTATGTGGATGTTCAAGCGCCTATTAGCGCGGGCCGGTGTGGCTTACAAAGACGATCAGGGCAGACAGGCAGACTTTCATGCGTTGCGGAGAAGTGTTAATACGCATATGGCGAATGCGGGGGTCGATCCACAAACGCGGAAGGAGATAATGCGGCACAGTGAGATTGGCCTTACGCTCGACGTTTATACAGATAAAGGAATGCTTCCGATGGCGGCGGCTGTCGAGAAACTGCCGATGTTTCCGATGCAATCTAAAGACGCACATCCTTGCGCACACAATCCAGACTTTTCAGGTCATTCGGTGGAAGCTACTGACACAGAGAGCTTGGTAGGAAAAAATTCCAAAATCATCGAAACGCCTGGGCATGCGCACATGAAAGCACCTGCTGGCACAATCGGACAACCACCTGACAATGGCTGCCTCGCTAGGACTCGAACCTAGACAAAGAGATCCAGAATCTCTCGTGCTACCATTACACCACGAGGCAAAAGAGGTGCAGAATTAAGACCGATCGCCGCCCTTTCGCAACTGAGCCGAAGAAGATGTCGACCTAAAATCGACGGAGCAGAAATTCGCTACTTTAGTTCTGGCCGATCAAAATCTCCTCCCCTTCGCGCGCGGCCACAATTTCGAGAGTTTTTCCGGCCTTAGCCGCGAGCTTGCGGCCATTTTCCACCATCTCTTCGATTTGTTTGTCATCATGAGTGGGATCATGATGAAAGAGCACGAGCTTGCGAACTTGGGCGTCGAGGGCCAGGGCGACGGTGGTGCTAAGCGAACCGTGGCCCCATCCAATGTGATGTTGGTACTCCTCGTCCGTGTATTGCGTGTCGAGAACCAGAACATCGCAGCCCTTTAGGAATTGTACCAAATCGGCCCGTTCATTTTTCGCTCTTTTTTGAGTCTGTTCGGGACTTAACAAATGCGATTTCACTGAGTGCAGCTTGAATGCATCGAAGGGTTCGGTATCGGGCAGGAAGGCGACCGACCCCGATGAAGTGTCCAGGCGGTAGCCTACGCAAACGCCTGGATGATTCATAAACTTGGCGCGCGCGTGCACTTTGCCGAGGTTGAACTCCATTTGGTCCAGCTTCTTGATGTCGATCTTGCCCGGCAGGTCGTACAATGCCACCGGGAAAAATGGCGTCGCCATCTGGCCCTTGAGGATTTCGCGCAGACCCGAGTCCGCTCCGTCGTAACCGAAAATAGTGATCTGATTTTTGTCGTTGTAAGATGGAAGAAAAAATGGGAACCCCTGGATGTGGTCCCAATGAACGTGCGTGATTAGCAAACTGAGGTTGATCGGTTGCGACCCGAACTCTTCTTCCAAGGCGGTACCGAGCGCGCGAATACCGGTACCCGCGTCCAGCACAATGATCTCGTCATCGCCGCGAAATTCGACACAAGTCGTGTTACCGCCGTAGCGAAGGGTTGAAGTTCCTGGAACGGGGATTGAGCCCCGTACGCCCCAAAACTTCAGGCGCGCACCAGATGCGGAGGATGTTGGCATGTTAGAATGGAGGGCGATTCTGGCATGCAACTCCCGCGAAACCAAGAGTTTTTGCGGAGATTACGATTGTGAAAGCCTCAGTACAAAGAAAAGCCACCGCGGAATTCCGCGGTGGCTTTCTTAAAACAAAACTTTCTTAGCTATCTTGGCGACGCCGTAGAAACGACGGAACCAAGGAAAGCAAACCAGCTCCGCAAACACTCAAGATCGGAAGGAGCGCCGACATCTCCGGAACCGGAACATCGATCATACCGATGTTGTCGACCTTCGTCCCCGCTTGCGGACCGTCGCTTCGCGTTGCCTGCGCAGTGAAGTTGGCCCTGGTGGCGTCTTTGTAGATGGAATCCGCCGTGAATTGGCCGCCCAAATCGGCCTGGCCGACGAGGGGGGTTGTGCCAACGTACTTCCAAGTCAGGTTGAATAGTGATGGATTGTCCGCCGGGTTCACGTCCGACGGTGTGATCCCAAGCAACTGAACCGTAACAATCCAGCCGACTGGCGCCGTGGCGCTTCCGGCAACATATCCACCGAAATCGTAGATCGTGAAGTAATCGTTGGTAGTGACAGTTTGATTAGCAGTTACAATACCTGTGTAATCCCAGGTAAAATTCGAACCGCTGGGCGTGGTACTGAACAAGGTTGGGATAATATCGGCGCGAGCCGTCATCATCGTTGCAAATGCGATTAAGCCTAGAAAGTATGTTTTCTTCATGATTTTTTGTAGGGTGTAAGGCGCATCATGAGCAATTTTGGCATCAAACGTCAATACTAAATTCTGATTAATTCATTTTTTTTCGCCGTTCGGTAAATACTCCGCCACTTCCATGAATCCACCGATCACCCAGGAACCCGCTCGCCGGGTGCCGATTTTACCCTGGCCGGCCCTGGTGGTTATTGCCGTCTGGTCCTGGGCGATCTGGAGTTGTGCCGAACACTGGCTGGGCAATCCCAATTACTCATACGGCTGGGTCGTACCGCTGCTCGCTCTGGGTTTTGCGTTGCGCCGATATTTGCAGTTGGATTCCACCGGCGCCGCCAATCCGACCTTGGCCTCTCGGAAACCAATCGCGACCCAGATTTTTGTCGGCCTCGTTTTCGCGGGCGCCGTCTTTTTTCTCGAATATTCGCGGGAGCAAGTCTGGCATCCGGAGATCGTTCTCTGGAGTATTTGTTTACTGGCGATAGCATCGACAATCGCCATTTTAGCTGTTTACGGCGGCACTCGACTGGCCCGGGCAGAATTGTTTCCCGTGCTTTTTTTTCTGACTGCGGTTCCGTGGCCGCCTCGTTTCGAACAACCGATCGTTAGCACTTTAATGCGCTGGGTTGCCGAAATGACGACTGAGTTGTTGCATTGGCTTGGCGTCGAAGCGCAGACTTCCGGCGCGGCAATCGCGCTTCGATCCGGTCTGGTTGGGATCACCGAAGCGTGCAGCGGCGTTCGATCTTTGCAGGCCGGGATCATGTTTGGCCTTGCTATGGGCGAGTGGTTTCTGCTGCGGCCATTGCGCCGGATTGTCTTGCTTGTGGTGGCGATGACCCTGGCGATCGCCACCAATCTTGTGCGAACCTTGTTGCTCTCGCTTCAGGCGGAACGGCACGGGGTCGAATCGGTGGATCGCGTTCACGACCTTATCGGCAACGTCGTGATCGCAACATTGATTGTTGGAATCTGGGTGGTGGGAAAACTTCTCGCGCCTCGAGTCACGAAACCGGCTGCATTGTCGATCAAACAAATCGCTGAGCGCGCGCGGCAATTGTTTGCCAGCTTCACCAGCGCGACTGCGCCGGTCCTGCGCGCGCTGGCACTCAGTCTTATTGCGGGCATTATCTGCGCGCGTTCTCTTTCCGCTTATCTGGAACGGCGCGACCAAACCCAAACCGTTCCCTTCTTTATCGCGAAGATCGACAATACGAATGGCAACAAATTGCAACACGTGCCACAAACGATCTGGAACGAGTTACACCCGACCTCCGGCGAATCCATTCGACCACCGAATCCAAAAACCGGCGACGGCAACGCGGGTCTGTATCATTTTTTTTGGAAGCCGTCGCCGTGGAACCGGTTTGTCCTGGTGCATCGCCCGGACATTTGCATGCCGGGAGTAGGATGGAAGCTGATTGGCGGTCCGGAACCAATCGATGTTTCGCTGGATGGCCAGCCGATCCGGTTTTACGCGTTTCAATTTCAACGAGAGAATCTTTACGCGCTGGAACTTTGGGGCGTTTGGCGAAATGGCGCGCCGGTGTCGCTGGATTATCAATCTGCCCAGGTGTTCGGCGCCGCGATTCCTCCACCGTCGTTGCAATTGGAGGGCAAACGAAAGTCGGCTACGGAGATCGTGGCTTGTACTGTAATGGCAAATGACGCCATGCCTGCGAACGAGATAGCAGTGGCGCTCTTGCAATCTGTCTTCGAATATAGAAGCCGATGACCGACGAAAGAGCAGAAGAATCCACGCAACGCGGCGACGGGCGGCGAAAACACCGCGCGTCCCGAAAAAAGCGCGCATTTCTCTGGATCACGTTATTAATTTTACTGGTGGCGGCGGTGATCGGCGCCAAGCCGGGATACCACTGGTTGAAAGCGCGCCGGGCCGAACAGTTCGCTGCTGAAGGCGGGGAACTGTTCAAACAGGGAAAATGGAATGAAGCCGCCGAGAAGTATCGGGCCGCACTGCAACTGAATCCGCTTGGATACCCTGGACTGGAAGGAGCTGCACGACTTGCTTCCCGCGCAGACCGCCCCGAAGCCGCCTATCTTTGGGAACAAGTATTCAAATCGCCCCAATGCACGGACGCGGACCGCCAGGAATATGCCGCGCTTCTACTAAAATTGAAGCGCTTGGACGTCGCCGGAAAAATCATCGATCAATTGTTGAAAGCCAATCCCGACACTAAAACGCTTACTCTGGCTTCGCGGTATGCGGAGCAGACGGGCGAGTCGGGAAAAGCTCTGGAATTTGCAAAAGTGGCGATGAACCGCGCCCCAGACGACGATGCGGCACGTTCTCGGATGGCCGAACTCCTCGCGGCCTCGCCTGATTCCACGCAACAGGCGGAAGCGCGCCGAATTCTTTGGGAGCTCGTCGGCAAAGAGGGCCCAAACAAGCGGCTTGCCCTCCAGGTTCTGGCACGCGCACCCGAATTGTCGACAGATGAACAAACGCGCATCCTCCGGTCTCTCGAAGGCCTTGCTTCTCCAATCGTCGAAGATGTGCTCCTCGCGGCGGATTTTCGAATCAAGCTTCAGCTCGGCGATGCAGATCGAATCTATGACGAAACGATTGCGCGGTTTGGAAAAGGAGACACCACTACTTTGCTGCAGCTCGCGCGTTGGTTGAATGCGCACCGGCAATCCGAACGCGTGCTGACTTTGTTGCCAATCGAGCGCGCGACCGAGAATAACCAGCTCATCATGGTGCATCTCGACGCGCTCGCGCTCCTGCAGCGTTGGAGCGACATCGATAAGTTGCTGGCTCGCAGCGATCTCACGTTCGATCCGGAAGTGCTGGAAAGTTTTCGCGCGCGTAGCGCTCAAGGGCAAGACTCCGCGACCGACGCAGAATTTCATTGGAACCGCGCGCTTTCAGCCGCCGGCAACGATCCATTCAGGCTGCGCTTTGTTGCGAACTTCGCCGAACAGACTCGCACGACCGCTGTTGCCCTGAAAGCTTACGAGCAATTGGCCCGGTTTCCCGAGCACGCGGCCTTCGCTTATCAAGGTATCGAACGCGTCGGGGGAAAAACCGGCGCATCGGCCACCCAGCGCGCCGCCGCCGAAAAGCTCCTGGCGCTTACCCCGACCGACCCGAATTCCACCGCACAACTCCTCTATCTTGATCTGCTCCTCGGCTCGGACGTTGAGGCGAATCTCGCGAAAGCAAACGATCTGGTGAAAAGATTTCCCGCGCGGCTGGCGTTTCGAATCACCGCGGCGTTGGGTTATCTTCGCCAACACGATGCCGGTTCTGCTCTCGCGCAATTTAGCGGACCGTCGAACGCTCCACCCATAGAATGGAGTAAGACGCCTCCATCGTGGCGCGCCGTTTACGCGGCCGCGCTCTTCGCCAACGAGCAACCGGAAAAAGCCAGGGAGATAATCGCGACAATCCCGGAAGGAAGCTTGAATGCCGAAGAAAAGACCCTGATCGCGCCGATCACGGAAGCAAAATAATTACAAGAGACTTGGACCAAACGGCCGCGGCCCTTTTTTCCAGCGCAGTTCCGGCTGCATATTGATTTCTCCGGCGCCGATCTCGAAACCCACCGACCGCAACAGGTAAGAGACGCCTTCGCGACTTTCCATTGTTTCCTTCAAGCTCCGCGCGAAGAGCTCGATGTATTCCTTGTAAGATTCGAGCGCCAGATTTCCCTCGGCGAAATGATCGGCCAACGCATCGTCGTGGTAATCAATCAAATCGATGAGCGCGCGCCGCAAATCCATCCGCACTTTCGGATCGATCACAATCTTGAACGGCGTGCCTGACGGATCAGGTTTGGCAAGGCTTTGTTTTTTCGCGCCGGTTTGATCGGACGAAACAATCTGGAAATCGCGATTTTCTTCCATGGGTCGATCGACAAAGTTCGGTGACGGCATTAGGGCCACGATTCGATCTTATAACAGATCGTCCGAAACTTTCGCGTTATATTTTACTGGTAGGGACATCGCGCTGCGATGTCCGTGGACGGCGCAGCGCGCCGTCCCTACCTAAAAGAAAATAGGAATGATCAGGATCGCCACGATGTTTACGACCTTGATCATCGGGTTGATCGCCGGGCCGGCCGTATCCTTGTAAGGATCGCCCACCGTGTCGCCGGTCACCGCCGCGGCATGCGCGAAGGAACCTTTGCCTCCAAAATTGCCTTCTTCGATAAATTTCTTCGCGTTATCCCAGGCGCCGCCACTCGAGGTCATCGCAATCGCAACAAACAATCCGGTAACGATCGTGCCCACCAGCACGCCGCCGAGAACGACTGGCCCCAGCGGTTTGATGAGCGCAACCCCGACGACAAAAACTAACGGCAAGAGCGCCGGAACGATCATCTCGCGCAACGCTGCTTTCGTCACGATGTCGACGCAGGTTCCGTAATCGGGTGTGTCTTCGCCGCGCAAAATCCCAGGCTTCTCCTTCAATTGCCGGCGAACTTCGCGCACGACCGCACCGGCCGCTTTGCCGACCGCATCCATACTAAAAGCAGTGAAAATGAACGGCAATAATCCGCCGATGAACAATCCGATAATCACTTTCGGCTCCGTGAGTGAAAAATTGAACTGCGCGTAAGCGACATTGTGCGCCTTCAATTCTTCGACATACGACCCGAACAAGACCAGCGCAGCCAATCCGGCCGACGCGATGGCGTAACCTTTGGTCACCGCTTTCATGGTGTTGCCGACGGCGTCGAGCTCGTCGGTGACGCCGCGAACCTCTTTCGGCAAATTGCTCATCACCGCGATACCGCCGGCGTTATCGGTGATCGGGCCGAATGAATCGAGCGAGATGATAATTCCCGCCATCGACAACATCGACATGACCGCAACGGCGATTCCGTAGAGACCGGCAAAATGAAAACTGAGCAGAATCGCGATGCCGATGAAACCGACCGGTAAAGCCGTCGCGTGCTGTCCGATGGCGAGGCCGGCGATGATGTTGGTAGCGTGTCCGGTCTCGGACGCGCGTGCTATTTTCTGCACCGGCCGATAATGCATCGACGTGTAGTAATTTGTGATGATTACGACGACTGCGGTCATGACCAGACCGACCGCGGACGCAAAATAGAGATCGTTGGCCGAGCGAGCGACACCGCCAACGGTGATTCCATTTGGAAAAAGATGATGCGTCGCCGGCCAGAAGAGAATCGCCGAGACAATCGCACTCGCTCCGACCGCGCCCATGAGAACGGTGCCGGGTTTCCCGCCGCTGACGTTCACGAACAAAATTCCGATGATCGCGCCGAGTACTGAAATTCCACCTAGGACAAATGGATAAACAATTGCCGCGGGATAAGCCGAGAGCGTAAGTGCGCCGACGAGAATCGCGCCGATCAAACTGACGGCGTAAGTTTCAAACACGTCCGCGGCCATGCCTGCGCAATCACCGACGTTGTCGCCGACGTTGTCCGCGATCGTGGCCGGATTGCGTGGATCATCTTCCTCGAGGCCGCTCTCGATCTTGCCGACGAGATCGGCGCCGACATCCGCTGCTTTCGTGTAAATCCCGCCGCCGAGTCGCGCGAACACGCTGATCAAGCTCGCGCCGAGCGCCAAGCCGACAAGACTGCGCACAGCGGCATAATGGCCAATCATGTTGTTAGCGATGCTGTAAAAAATCGACACCGCGAGCAGCGCGAGGCCGACCACGAGCAAACCGGTCACCGCGCCGCCATTGAACGCAACTCGCAATGCCGCGGTCCGCGATTTGGTCGCGGATTGAGTCGTGCGCACGTTCGCCAGCACAGCGATCCGCATCCCGATGAAACCCGCCGACAACGAACAGAATGCGCCGACCACAAAACCGATCGCAGTTGGGTGATCTTTAAAGAAAAAAAGCAAAAAGAAAATAACGACTGCGATCGCGCTGATCGTAATTACCTGGCGATTCAAATAAGCCTTGGCGCCTTCCTGCACGGCCGCGGAGATTTGGCGCATCCTCTCGTTGCCCGGTGACAATCGCTTGATCGCCGCGATCAGGAAAAACGCGAAAGCCAATCCGACAACCGCGCACACCATCGACAAGTGCACACCGGACTCGAGCAAATTGAGAGCAAGAATTGTCATGAACGTTCCGTGATAAAGCGCACGACTGTATGAAGAATTGATGGCGTAGCAAACAGCTATTTCGCGCGAATCGAGTCGTTGCGAATAATGATCTAAGCACCGCGAGGCTTACTTCACTGTTTTCATATTCAGCGCTTTCACGAGAAAGGCCCAACGGTCTGCGGTCTCTTCTATGATTTTCGTTGTCGGTTTGCCCGCGCCGTGACCGGCTTTTGTTTCAATACGAATCAAGGTTGGCGCCGGACCGCTTTGCGCGGCTTGCAGCGTGGCAGCGAATTTGAAACTGTGCGCCGGCACGACGCGATCGTCGTGATCTGCCGTCGTGATCATGGTCGCGGGGTAAGCGCAACCTTTCGCGAAGTGATGCAACGGAGAGTAGGCATAAAGATACGGAAAATCTTCGCGGTTCTCCGAGCTTCCGTAATCCGAAGTCCACGCCCAGCCGATCGTGAATTTTTGGAACCGCAGCATGTCCATCACGCCCACGGCCGGCAACGCCGCGCCGAAAAGATCGGGCCGCTGCGTCAGGCACGCGCCGACCAGTAAACCACCGTTGCTGCCGCCGCCAATCGCAAGCTTCGGCGTTGACGTAAACTTATTGTCGATCAAGTACTGGGCCGCCGAGATGAAATCATCAAACACGTTTTGCTTCACGTGTTTCTCGCCGGCTTCGTGCCATTTCTCGCCGTACTCACCGCCACCACGCAGATTCGGCAGCGCGAAAATTCCGCCCATTTCCATCCAGGCTAAGATTGCCGGACTGAATGAGGGCGTCTCGGAAATATCGAATCCGCCGTAGCCGTAAAGATACGTCGGATTCTGTTCGTCCTTCTTCATTCCCTTTTTGTAGGAAATGAACATCGGCACGCGCGTTCCATCGGCACTGTTGTAGAAAACCTGATCGGTCGTGTAATCGTCCGGATTGAATTTTACTTTCGGCTGAAACAGCAGAGTGCTTTCGCGTTTGTCGAAATCATAGCGAAAGATCGACGTCGGCGTGGTGAAGCTCGCGAATGAATAAAACGTTTCGCGATCGCCCCGTTTGCCAGTGAAACCACCGGCCGACCCAATTCCCGGCAACGCGATCTCACCGTCCCCCGCCCCGTCGGATTTGAATAACTTCACCAAACTGTGCGCATCTTTCAGATAGACCGCGATAAAACGACCGCCCACTACGCTGACCGCTTCGAGCTTATCCGCCGATTCAGGAACAAGCTCTTTCGGCTGCGGCGGAAGAGGTTTGCTCGTATCGATGGAAATAATGCGGCCCAACGGCGCGTTTAAATCGGTCTTGAAGGCAAAGACGGATCCTTCGTTTCCGACAAAGTCGTAGGCCGCATCGGCTTTATCGAATAGCTCGACCACCTTCGAGTTCGGATCGTCAAGGTTCTTGTAGAAGATGCGGTTCTTGGGATCAGTCCCATGGCTCACCGTGATAATGAGATAGCGGCCATCGTCAGTGACCTCGGCGTTGAAGAGCCACTCCTTTTGGTCGGGCCGCTCGTAAATCAATTTATCCTGCGCCTGCGGAGTCCCCAATTTATGAAAGAACAATTTGTGACCGTAAACCTGCGACCGCAGTTTGTTTTTCTCATCCGGTTGGTCGTAACGGCTGTAGAAGAAACCGCTGCTGTCTTTCTTCCACGAGGCGCCGGAGAATTTTATCCAATCGAGTTTGTCATCTCGATCTTTCCCGGTTTCAACGTCGCGCACTTTCCATTGCTGCCAATCGGAGCCCGCGGTTGCGAGTCCGTAAGCCATGAGTTTGGCGTCGTCGCTCACCGCCACACCACCCAGCGCCACCGTCCCGTCTTTCGCCAAAGTATTTGGATCGAGAAGTTGGCGCGGCTGCTCGGACAAATTCGCCGCTACATAAAGAACATTTTGGTTCTGCAATCCCGAATTTTTCGAAATGAAGTAGCGGTTTTTTTCCCGGAACGGCACCCCAAACTTTTCATAATCCCAAAGTGCGGTCAGCCGCGCCTTGATCGCATCGCGTTCCGGGATCGTTTTGAGAAAATCGAACGTGATCTTGTTTTCCGCCTCGATCCACTTGCGCGATTCCGGCGCATCCGGATTTTCCAGCGGCCGATACGGGTCAGCCACCTTGGTGCCGTTGTAATCATCGACCTGATCGCTTCTTGGCGCGGCTGGATATTTGAATTCGGTTTTGGTTTCCGCGGTCAGCAGAACTGATAGCGGCAGAATAAGCGAAAAGGCGACGAGGATTCTTTTCATAAATTGGAGCAAATCATAACCGCGCTAGTCGACGGGGCAACGGCGAGCCGCGCCCGCAATCAGCCGATCGCGGTCATGCTTGTTTCCAGCCATTGCCGTTGCCATCTCGCGCCATCGCAAACTCCGGCGTGCGATCGATCTCTTCCGGCGCCGGTTCTTCTTCTGTTTCTCCGAGCGCCCGTTCGTGATGCTCTTTCGCAATTAGCATGTAAAGCGACGGCACAATGAACAAAGTAAAAATCGTTCCAATGGTCATGCCGCCGACGAGCACAAGACCGATGGAATTTCGCGCGGCCGCGCCGGCGCCGCTCACCAGCGTAAGCGGAAAGTGACCACAAACCGTAGCGACACTCGTCATCATGACAGGCCGTAACCGAATACGCGCGGCTTGTGCAATCGCCTCAAGTTTACCCAAACCCTGGCGTTGCAATTCGTTCGCGAACTGCACGATCAAGATTCCATTTTTCGAAACGAGACCGACCAACGTCACCAGCCCCACTTTCGAGTAAATATTCAGCGTGGTTGTCCAGCCATCTGTGAAAAACGTTCCGAAAGGCATCTTCAGAGAAGTGAAGAGAAGTGCACCGAACAGGGCCAGCGGCACAGAGCCGAGCAGAATGATGAGTGGATCTCGAAAGCTGTTGAACTGGGCGGCGAGGACGAGAAAAATCAGGACAACCGAAAGCAAAAAGACGCCGAGGAATTTGCTGCCCTCCGCGTGCAACTGTCGCGATTCACCCGTGTAATCGAGGACATAGCCTTTCGGCAGAATGGCATGCGCTTCATTCTCCAAGAACTTTAATGCGGCATCGAGCGATCGAGTCGGAACTCCGCCGATCTGAACGGCATTAAGCTGCTGCATACGATTGAGCGAGCGCGCGACAGTTTTCTGCTGAAGCGTCGCAACGGTGCTGAGCGGCACGAGCTGATTGTTGGGCCCGGTAACGTAAATGCTCTTCAACTGTTCCGGATTTAACCGATCGGTTCGCTTGATCTGCGGGATGACTTTGTAACTGAGACCTTCCATGTTGAACCGATTGACGAAATTACCTCCGATGCTGGCGGAGAGATCGGCGCCGACTTGCTGCATGTCGAGTCCCATGGATGAAGCTTTGTCATGATCGAAAACGATTTGGGTTTGCGGCTGGTCGATTTTCGTATCGAGATCTGAAAATCGAAATACTCCAGCCTGCATCGCTTTCATTTGGATTTGCTTGGCGAATTCAAGAATCCGCTCCGGGTCGGCCGTTGAAGCGATGATGAAGCTTACCGGAAAACTGTCGCCACCCGGAAGCGCGGGCGGCATCACCGGAAACATCTGGATACCGGGAATGGCGCCGAGCTTCGCTTGCACTTGCGGGAGATAAGCGGCGGTGGGGGTTTTACGGACGCCCCAGGGCTTCAACACCATGCCGCCAAATCCGCCGCCCGGATTCGTGATTTGGAATGTGAAACGTGTGTCCGGAATGTCTTGAAAAACTTTTCCTGCGGCATCGGCATAGCGAATCGTATCGTCAATCGTTGCGTTGGCTGGAGCCGTCATGATTCCGAAAATGACTCCTTGATCTTCGGTCGGCGCGAGCTCGTTAGGTGAGAAGACCCAAAAAAAGGCGCCTAAGATCGACAGCCCGATCCACACGACATACACCGCGGGCCGCGCCGCGAGTGTGCGGTCGAGATGATCTCCGTACCAGTCCCTGAATCTGTCGAACGTGCGATTAACAATACCGCTGAATCCTTTGTCGATGCCCTCCGCGCGGAGCAAATAGGCTGACATCACAGGCGAAAGGACCAGCGCGACCACGCCCGAGATGAACACGGCGCCGGCCAGTGTAAGAGCAAACTCGCGAAAGAGCGCGCCCGTTAGTCCGCCTTGCAAGGCGATCGGAGTGTAAACCGCCGCCAGCGTAATCGTCATCGCGATGATTGGGCCGATCAGTTCGCGCGCGCCGAGCAACGCTGCATTCAGGCCCGTCATTCCCTCGCGCATGTGGCGCTCTACGTTTTCGACGACGACGATCGCGTCATCGACCACTAATCCAACCGAGAGCACAATCGCGAGCAGCGTGAGCAAGTTCAGCGTGAAGCCGAAAAGCTGCATGAGGAACAGCGCACCGATGAGCGAAATCGGAATCGCGACGATAGGAACGATGACCGACCTCAGAGAGCCGAGGAACAAAAAGATTACGACCATGACGATGAGGAGCGTGTCGATCAAGGTTTTCACGACTTCGTGAATTGCGTCGTTGATGTAAGCAGTCGCGTCGTAGGCGATCTCGCCAGTCATACCGGTCGGCAGTTCTTTCTGGATTTGCTCCATCTCGGTGCGCACGCGCTTGATCACGTCGATCGAATTCGCATTGGGCAACACCCAGATACCCATGAAGACAGCGCGTTGTCCGGAGAAGCGGACCTCGGTATCGTAATCCTCCGCGCCGAGGACGACGTCCGCAATATCGCGCAGTCGAATGAGATTTCCTTTATCCTGTCGCACAACCAGATTCTTGAAGTCCTCCGCCGTGTGAAGATCGGTATTGGCGGTAAGATTGACTTGAAGGAGCGAACCTTTGGTATTGCCGACCGCAGCCAGATAATTATTTCGAGAAAGAGCATCGCGCACTTGGCCTGGGCTAATGTTTAAGGACGCCATTCGGTCTGGCTTCATCCATATGCGCATGGCAAATGTGCGGCCGCCGAGAATGTCCGCTTTCTGCACGCCGCCCAGCGCAGTGAGGCGCGGCTGCACCAGGCGCACGAGATAATCGGTCACCTCGTTAGGCTGCAAAATATTGGAGGTAAAACTGAGATAGGCCGAAGCAAACTGCGAATCCGCCGAGTTGATGGCGATGACCGGAATCTCCGCTTCTGGTGGCAGATCGCGCCGAATCGCGTCGACTTTCGAGCTGATGTCGGAGAGTGCCTTGTTTGCATCGTAATTTAGTTTGAGACGCGCCGTAATGGTCGAGACGCCTTGCGAACTCTGCGATTGCAGGTAGTCGATGCCGTCCGCTGCTGCGATGGCTCGTTCCAGCGGCGTGGTGATGAATCCGCGAACCAGTTCCGCGTCGGCGCCGACGTAAACGGTCGTCACCGTGATGGAGGCGATGTCACTCCGCGGATACTGCCGGACGTTGAGATTCTTCATCGCCTGCAATCCAGCAATAAGAATCACGAAGCTAACCACCAGAGCCAGCACCGGGCGCTTGATGAAAAGATCGGTAAACGATTTCATGGCGATTTGGGCGATGGTCGATCTTGCATCAAGTATCTGCCGGCGTCGGATTCAGTTGGGGCTTCGGCGCCAGATCGTTGTTGATGGTTACCGCCATGCCGTTGCGCAATTTGAAAACACCGGTGCCCACGATCGTCTCGCCCGGCTTCAGCCCATTTGTGATTGAAACAAAATCGCCGCGTGCTTCGCCGATGCGCACAAATTGCTGGCGGATCGCTTGCGATTCTTTGCCGGTCTTCGGGTCCTTCTTTTTTTCGATCACAAAAACCGAATCGCCAAACGGCGCATAAGAAACCGCGCTTCCGGGAATGACGAGCGCGCGCGATTTCTCCGGCAACACCACCTCGACCTTCGCGTAAATTCCCGGTCGCAAGGCGTGATCAGGATTCTTCAGCGTCGCTTGCAGAGTCACGTTGCGCGTTGAGGTATCCACCATTGAATTGATTGCGGTCAACTTTCCGTGAAACTCTCGGCCTGGGATCGCGTCGGTCAGAACGCGCACGTCCAATCCCGGCGACAGCTGCGACAAATATTGCTGCGGCATTGCAAAATCGACATAGACCGGATCGAGCGATGTCAGCGCCACGATTTGTTGGCCGGCGTTGATCATTTGGCCGACGTTCACCTGGCGAATGCCCAGCGCTCCGTCGAAAGGGGCGCGCAATGTTTTCTTCGTGATCATCGAACGCATTTGATCGACGCTCGCTTCTTTCTGCTTGAATTTCGATTCGGCCGCATCGAGATCGGCTTTCGAAATCACCTTGCGCACGGCCAAATCCCGCGAGCGCTCAAGATCGGCCCGGGCCAATTCCAAATCTGCTTCCGATGAATGCAACTGCGCTTCTTCGGCGGAGGCATCGAGCTGCACGAGCAGATCGCCTTTTTTCGCCACTCCGCCATTTTCAAATGCGACTTGGCTGACCACTCCGGCCAACTCCGTCGCGACCATCGCGCCTTGCACGGCCGAAATCGAGCCGACTGAGGTCAACGTCGGTGCCCAATCTTCTTCCTTCACCACCGCGCTCGTAACCGTCGTGGCGGGCATCGACATTGGCGTCGATCCCATTTTGTGAAATTGAAACAATTTGATGTCGGTGAGGACAAAGAAAAGGGAGACAACTGCAAACACGGTACCCAGCACAAGCCGCTTCGACCGGCGGAGCAAAAAAAACGCGAGCAAGCCGAACAATATTGCGGCGACGCTGGCGATTAGAATGAGTAAATTGAGCATTATCGTGGTGCTAACGAATGGGCGTTCGAAAAGTCTTACTCATGCATAAGCCGGCCGAGGGTGGCCGCTGAACAACAATCGCCATAAACGACGCGCTACTTCCAATTGCCGCTCGCGCCGTTCGCTATCGGTCGCGGTGGAAACATTCAAAACTTCACGCATGAGCATTCCATCGCTGACGGCGAAAATAAGTTCGGTGAGCTGGCGCGGAGTCAGATCGTGGGTCGCGTTCTTCGACTCGGTCGCGCGCGCGATTAGATCGGTCACGCCGTCCATCACCGTCTTGGTTACGTCGCGAACTAATTCCGCCACGCGCGGGTTGCGGCTTGCTTCTGCGAAAAGATCGACCACGAACGCCGCCGTCACTTGCGGTTCATTTTCGCAGCAATGCGCCGTGAACAGGATTTCGAGCGCTGCTAAAAGAGTCTCGGCGCCGCGAGCGCGCTCCAGCACGTGCTGAATTTCGCTCTTGTGGTTGTCGGCCATCGCCGAAATCACCGCATCTTTATTTTCAAAATAGCGGTAGATGAGTCCGACACTGATCCCCGCCTCGCCGCTAATGTGGTGCATGCTGGTTTGGTGAAATCCGCGCCTGGCAAAGCAAATCATCGCTGCATTAAGAATTTGCTCGCGGCGATCTGGCGCCGGTTCGATTCGGGAATCTGACATAAGGTCGAACGATGAATGAACGTTCATTCATTGTCAAATCCACCTCTGAATTCGGCATTGGACGTTGGGCGTTCGGCGTTGGACGTTTGCTGCTTAAATGCGCAACAAGGGGCCAGCCTTCATTCCTTCAAAACAGCTTGCCCGTGATTTTCCACCGACCCGCCGCTACCTCATCGGCGTCTCCGGCGGGCGAGATTCCGTCGCGCTGCTGCATTCGCTTGTCGATCTTGGCTACACGAAATTGATCGTCTGCCATCTGGATCACCAGTTGCGAGGACGATCTGCAAAAGCCGATGCAAAATTCGCCGAGAAGCTCGCCGCGAATTACGATCTCGATTTCGAACACGGCTCGACCAATGTCCGCGCGCTGGCGGCGAAGAAAAAAATGTCGATTGAAGCCGCGGGACGCGACGCGCGATACAAATTCTTCGCAAAGATCGCGAAGCGCAGACGATGCCGCGAAATTTTCCTCGCCCACCACGCCGACGACTTGGTGGAAACCTTTCTAATCAATTTGTTCCGCGGCACGGGAAGCACCGGCCTCGCCGGAATGCGCGAAATCACAACGCGCCGCATCGACGACGTCGATCTTACCATCGTTCGTCCGCTTCTCGGCGTTTGGCGCACTAAGATCGACCAGTATCTGCACGAACATCGGCACAAATTCCGCGAGGATATTTCGAATCTCGATCTCGCGCCACTGCGCAATCGCATTCGTCACCGCATCATTCCATATCTGGAAAAGACACTTGGCCGAAACATCCGCCACAGCATTTGGCGCACGGCCATGATCGCAGCCGAAGAGGAAGCTTGGGTCGAAAGCATTACGACTGACGTCGGTCCAAAGGATGTCGATCTCGTCGTGGAAAAACTCCGCGTGTTACCGGTGGCCTTGCAGCGTCGCGCCATCTTGAAATGGCTGCGCGAACAAAACATTACTGGCGTTGGTTACGAATCAATCGAACGTGTCCGCTCTCTGCTCGATCCCGCTTCGCGCATCGCCAAAATCAATCTGCCGCAAGATCGGCATGCGCGCCGCCGGGCAAAGAAAATCTTCATCGAGTAATTCCTCTGCGTTTCATCTGTGGCTATTTGTGGCTAGTCTTCGTGTCATCCCGAGCGGAGCGAGGGACCTCACGATCCCATCGATAATTTGCGAGATCCTTCGCTTTCGCTCAGGATGACAGATAATGACGTCCGAAATCCGCGCCCGCTTCGCACCCTCGCCTACCGGCTATTTACATATTGGCGGCGCGCGCACCGCATTGTTTAACTGGCTTTTCGTGCGGCATCACGGCGGCAAATTAATTTTGCGCGTTGAAGATACGGACAAGGCGCGCAACACGGAAGAAGCCGCAGCCGCAATCTACGAAGGCCTGCGCTGGCTCGAGCTGAATTGGGACGAAGGCCCGCAAATTGGCGGAAATTTCGGCCCTTATTTTCAAAGCGAGCGAAACGAAATCTACGAGCGTTACCTGAAAAAACTTCAGGACGCCGGCCACATTTTCGAAGACGCCGGCGCGCTGCGTTTTCGTTCGCCACGCGAGCACGTCATTGTCGACGATCTCGTATGTGGCAAAATCGATTTCGATCTCACCAATCCGGGAACGCATCCCGACATGACCATCCGGCGTCCGGACGGCTCATGGATTTTCCATTTCGTCAATGTGATCGACGACATCGAGATGAAAATCTCGCACGTCATTCGTGGCGAAGATCACCTGTCAAACACGCCGAAGCACATCGAGTTGTATCGCGCACTTGGCGCGACCCCGCCGCGCTTCGCCCACATTCCGCTCATCCTCAACCATGACGGCTCGAAGATGAGCAAGCGAGATGAAGGCGCGCGCGTCGCGGCTTACATCGAGCAAGGCTACGCGCCCGAAGCGGTGCGCAATTATCTTTGCCTGCTCGGCTGGTCGCCCAAGGACAACCGGGAAAAAATCGAGATCGACGAAGTCGTAAAACTTTTCGAACTGGAGAAAATCAATCGACGCAATGCCGCGTTCGATCTCGACAAATGTTTTTGGCTCAATGGCCAATACATCGCGCAAATGTCGCTCGACCGATTTGCGGAGCTGGCCCGGCCGTTCTTGACGAAAGCGAAGATCGACATCTCCGATGAGGAATATCTGAAAAAGGTCCTCGCGATCGTAAAAGAGAAAATCAAACTATTTAAGGATGTGCCGGAATGGACCGCTTATTTCTTCACCGAAGATTATGAATTTGATCCGGCCTCGGTCGAAAAAGTCTTCGGGAAACCAGAAGCTGCCACGCGATTGAGCGCTTTGGGGCAAGAGTTCACCAAGACCGATAATTGGAGCGCTGAAACTCTCGAATCGACTTTGAAGAATCTCGCGCAAAAACTCGGCTGCAAAACCGGCGATCTTGTCCACCCAGCGCGAGTCGCGGTGAGCGGCCGTTCGATCGGACCAAGTTTGTATCACATGCTCGAAGTAATGGACAAAGACCGGGTGCTCGCACGAATGCAAAGAGCCGGCGAAAAATTTTCTAATCTCCCAAAGATGTCATCCTGAGGTCGCCGCGGCGACCGAAGGACCTCACCAACGAAGCCTGGATTACACTTTAGAACTAGTAATGTTCCCTCACCTTATGTGAGGTCCCTCACTCCGTTTGGGATGACATGAAAAAGAAATCCGCGAAAAAAGTTTACACGCTCGCCGATTTGCAGAGTTGGACCGAAGCGTCGCGCGAGGTCGATCCACCGATTCGTCTAGGCGTCTTCGGCGATCCGGTCGCGCACTCGCTCTCGCCGGAAATACAGAATGCCGCGCTCAAGGCTTGCCAGATCGATATCCAATTCGCGCGCTTCCATATTCGCCCGGAAGAATTGGGAAGCGCAATTGCGCTTCTCTTAAAATTGGATTTCGTCGGCGCGAACCTCACCGTGCCGCACAAGATCGCGGCGCTCGGTTTCGTCGATGAGCTTGATGACGAAGCGAAACAGATCGGTGCCGTAAATACGATCGCGGTCCGTGACGGAAAGTTAATCGGCTTCAACACTGACGGCGTCGGCTTTACCCGCGCCATCCGCAACGAGTTTTCGGTCGACCTTCGCGATCTGCGCGTGATGCTGCTGGGCGCGGGCGGCACCGCTCGCGCTATTGCGATGCAATGCGCGCAGTCAAATTGCGAACGTTTGGTGATCGTGAGCCGCAATTTCGACAAGGCGAAACAACTGGTTGCCGAGCTACATCCTCGCTTTGCCGGGCCACGTGTGCTGGGTCCAGTCGCGCGACTTGAAGCCGTTCCCTGGGAAAATAAGGCGCTGCAATTTCAGTTAGGAAATGTCGATCTTGTCGTGAACGCAACGCCGCTTGGTTTGAACTCAAACGACGCCGCGCCGTTGCCGCAAGAATTGCTCGCGCCCCATCTCATGATTTACGACACCGTTTACACGCGCGGCCGCACGCCTTTACTGGTCGCTGCTGACGAAGCCGGCGCGCGCGGCGCAAATGGCTTGTCGATGTTGCTTCATCAAGGCGCGCGTTCGTTCGAGATTTGGTTTGGGCGGGAAGCACCGCTCGATGTAATGCGCGCGGCTTTGCCGTTGTAGAGGCGGCTGTGTCAGCCTCTACAAATTCTCTTGCGCCATTTCACGCCCGCGTTTCGTCGCTGCTTCTACGGCGGCAATCAAACCTTTAGCAGTCTCAAGTTTTTCCATCTGCGCAAGACCAGCGGCGGTCGTGCCGCCCGGCGTAACAACCATTCGGCGCAGTTCCTCCGGGGAAAACTTAGTTTCAATAGCGAGCTGCGCCGCGCCCAAAACGGTTTGCGCTGCGAGTGTGCTCGCGACGTCGGCCGGCAATCCGCATTTTTTCCCGCCTTCAGCCAGCGCTTCGATCACGGTGTAAACAAATGCCGGTCCGCTTCCGGACAGCGCAGTTACAGCGTCGATCTGTTCCTCATCGACTTCGACCACGACGCCGATCGCTTCGAAAACTTTTCGCGCAAGATCGACATCGTCATTTGCAGTCCGCCTGCCGCGGGCGATCGCAGTGGCTGCTCGACAAATCGCCGAAGGAGTATTGGTCAGCGCGCGCATGAATCGCGCACCAGCGATGGATTCCATGGCAGCGAGCCGAGTGCCGGCGGCGAGAGAAATGACGTGTTTGTTCTCAATGAATGCTGCGAGGTCGCGAAGGACTGGCAAGACCAAGCCCGGTTTCACTCCGATAAAAATGACTTCCGCTTTCTCTGCGACCTCTGGGTTCTCCGTAGTTAATTGAATGGCGGTTTCCCTTTCCAGAGCAGCTCGCGCCTCTACGTTCGGCTCGCTCGCGATGATTTCCTCGGGCGAACAAAATTTCGCACGGATTAGACCGCGAATGACCGAGCCTGCCAGTTTGCCCGCGCCAACGAAGCCCATCGCGTATTTACTCTGCCGTGCTATTCCCATGCTTGTCATTCTGAGCGGAGCGAAGAACCTCCCACAAGCTGATTGATCACACTAATAAATTAGAAAGCGTGAACCAGGATTGTGAGATCCCTCGTCCGTCTCCGCGGCTCGGGATGACACGCGGGAAGTTGATGCGCGGAGAGGTTTGAGAATCCATCAGGAAAAGCGATATTAGCCAATGGTAAGCGCTGGTGTAAATTTCGGCGTCGGTCCGAGACGGACTGGCATCGACTTCGCCGAAGAGCTGCTCGAGCTCAAACGGGAGCGGAACGCCGTCATTCTGGCTCACAACTATCAAGTGCCGGAACTCCAGGACGTAGCCGACTACGTGGGCGACTCCCTCGGATTGAGCTACGAAGCCAGGAAAACCGACGCAGATGTAATCTTATTCTGTGGCGTCCATTTCATGGCTGAAACGGCGAAGATCATCAACCCAACGAAACGCGTGATTTTGCCCGATCTCGACGCCGGCTGTTCGCTCTCGGACTCGTGCCCGCCGGAAAAACTTGAAGAGTTTCTCAAGGAGCATGCCGACAAAAACTATTACGTGATCGCTTACATCAACTGCAGCGCCGGCGTGAAAGCGCTTTCCGACGTGATTTGCACCAGTGGCAATGCCGATAGGATCGTGCGCTCCGCGCCACCAGATCGAAATATCCTTTTCGTGCCCGACCAAAATCTTGGTGCGTGGGTGATGGAACGCACCGGCCGCAAAATGGATTTGTGGCAGGGCACCTGTTACATCCACGTCGAATTCACGGCGCAGAGCATCAACAAGATTCGCGAAGAATATCCCGATGCGCCGGTGGTGGCCCACCCCGAATGCACCTACGCGGTGCGCATGCTCGCGGACGAAGTTTGTTCGACGGAAAAAATGGTAACGTTTTGCAAAGAGTCGGCCGCACACGAGATCATCGTGGTCACGGAAGCGGGATTGTTGCATCGTCTGCGCAAGGAAATTCCCGGCAAAACATTCGTTCCCGGTCCAACCGAGAACTGCTTTTGCGGCGAGTGCCGGTTCATGAAAATGAATACGCTCGAAAAAGCCTACAACGCGCTCTTAAACATGGAGCCGGAAATCATTTTACCCGAATCGATTCGAAAACGTGCCGAAGCGCCAATCTTACGGATGCTGGAGTTGAGTAAGTGATCGCCAGGCGCGATCACGTTGACGGTGGTGTTCTGAGATCGACATCTTCGTTCGCCGATTAAGTTTGTTTTTGCGGCGGGCTGTTCCTAATTTCTGCCGCGATGCAACGGCCCTCTCTCTGGATGATGATCGTGGTCTTGCTCTCGGGAGTTTTGTTTTTGCGCGAGCCACGCCTGCAGCGTTCCGAGGAATATTTCTTGCGTTGGCTTCTCGCAAATTCGGAACCGCTTGGGCCACCGGCGCCGCTCACGGTCGTAGAGATTGGCCGCGAGCCGGTCATGGAACTCGGCTCCGTGACGAATAATCCGACGGAAAAATTTCTACACGGCTCCGGCACCGCCATTTCACCGCTGGAGTATGCCCTTTTTTTGCAAGCCGCATTGGAGCTTAAGTCAACTGTGATTGCCTTTGAACCGATCTTGAAATTCCACGAGCGCGAGAAAGATCAGGAGCAGGTTTTTATCGATCAGGCCATGCGCGTACCCAAACTCCTGCTCGCGGCGGAGTTGGCCACAACTTTCGATCCGGACGCGCCAGTGTCGGAAATTCCCGCGTTCACAAAAGTGACGGGCCGGCGCGGCGATCTCCCTGAATTTTCGAGCATCGGCCGGCAACCCGGCGAAGATTTGTTGTTCATCTCGACACTCGGATTTATCAATCTGCCGGACGAGATAGCAGACGACATTCATGTTCCACTGCTTTTCCAATATCGGGGCGAAGTAATCCCGTCGTTTGCATTGCAGGCAGCGCTTCTCTGGCTGCGCATCCCGTTAAGCGAGGTCAAGATCGACATTGGATCGTTCATCGAATTGCCAACCGGAAAAAAAATCCCAATCCGCTCGAATGGCACCGCGCTGATCAACCCGATCACGACTCGGCGCGCACACCACATTAGTTTGAACGAATTGCTGCTGGCCGCTCAGCAGCAGGAAAAAGGAGCGGCCACAAGAGCGCGCTCCGAAGAGATGAAGGATCAAATCATTTTGGCGCGCACCCCGGCGAATCCGCTTGGGCCGCGAGATGTTTTCGCCGCGACCATCGCAACGCTCGAAACCAATTCATTTATTCACCGTGTAAGCCCAATTTTCGATTGGGTAATCCTGCTGCTCGCCATCGGCTTGAGCGGCATCGTACGCCGGTTTTCGCGCGTCGACCTGGTGCTGGTCGCTTTCGCGTTCTCGGCAGCTTATTGCCTTCTAGCGATCGCAATTGTGTCGCGCTGGTTTCTTTGGCTGCCCGGAGTTCTGCCGCTTGGAGCCGTCTGGTTGCTCGCGATGCTCTGTCTGTTTTCTCCGCGCAGCAAGAAGGGTTCCGATTTGCCGACCGTCTCTCCGCCTCCGCCCTCGCTGTAACCGCACAAACGATTTTATCACTGATGAAATCTCACTCTGCGTCCCGCAGTGAAACATCAATCGAGGAACGGGTTCAACGGCTCCACACATCGGGAATTGTGGATCTTCATTTCGATCTCCCAATGGACTTGTACGAAAAGCGCAAGTGCGCCGGCGTTCTCGCGACGCATTACTTGCCGGAGTTCGAAGCGGGCGGCATCGGGGTAATTGGGGCCGCCATCTACATCGAAGACCGTTACCTGCCGGAGATGGCGCTAGGTGTCGCGCTCGATCAAATCGCGCGGATGTATGCCGAAGTGGAGAAAACAGATCGCTTCGCCATTTGCAAAACCTACGATCAAATCTTGCGCGCATGCGCCGCGAAAAAAATCGCGCTGCTCATCACCATGGAAGGCGTCGAGCCGTTAGGCGAAGACTTGGATTTGCTGCGCGTTTTTTACGAACTGGGCGTGCGCGTAATCGGACTAACCCATGCGCGGCGCAATGCCGCGGGCAGCGGCGGCATTTTTGCAGCGAGTGGGTCGCCGCGCGATGGACTCACCGGATTTGGGCGCGATCTCGTTCGTGAATGCGAAAGGCTCGGCATCCTTATCGATCTTGCCCATATAAATCCGAAAGGCTTCGAAGAGATTGTCGATCTGACCACGAAGCCGCTCATCGTCTCGCACACAAACGCACGCAAATTTTACGACATCGAGCGCAACATCAGTGACGAGCAAATCAAATTAGTCGGCCAACGCGGCGGCGTTATCGGCATGAATGCGATCCTCGTCAGCGCGAGCGAAGAGAAGAGCACAATCGATCATTACGTCGATCACATCGAGCACGTTATCGATCTTATTGGGATCGATGGCGTTGGTATCGGATTCGACTTCTGCGAATACCTTTTCAGTCAGTTGCCCGAGTCTGTTCGGCTGGAGCTCGCTGCAAAATTGACGCAGCCTCATTTCATTCCCGATCTGACCAATCATTCACACGCCCGGAATCTCACGCGGAAATTGATCGAGCGCGGCTTTAGCGACGAAAAGATCGAAAAAATTCTCCGCGGAAATTGGATGCGAATCTTCGAAGAATTACAGTAGCGGCGCTCGCTGAGCGCCGAATGTTTTAGAATCGGCGGTTATAGACCGCCGCTACAGTTCACACAATCGGCAACGCGGGAAACTTGCGACCGAGCACTGTCTGGCTCGGCGCTTTGAGCCATTGGTCCAGCACCGTTCCGTAAACACTACGGAAGTCGGTATTAAATTTTAGGTCGCCATGATCGAGATCGGTCAGGCTCGGGCATTTGCCGAATAATCCCGGCTTGACCGCACCGCCGACCACAAACATCGGCGCGGCCGCCCCGTGATCGGTCCCACCGTTTGCGTTCTCCTCCACGCGCCGGCCGAATTCGCTAAACGTCATCAGCAACACGCGATTGAAATTTCCCTGCTGTTTCAAATCGGTCACGAACGCGGTGACTGCATCGTTGAATCCGCCCATTAAACGCTCGTGCGCATTCGCCTGCCCGGCGTGCGTATCGAATCCGCCCTGACTCGCATAATAAACTCTCGTGGGCAATCCGCCGGCGATCATGCGCGCGATAATGCTTAAGCTCGCGGCCAGAGGCCCCTGCGGATACGCGACGGTCGATTTGTATTTGCGGGCGATGGCCAGGATTTTGTCCGAACTGAGTTGGGCGTCGAGGGCCGTGCGTTGTAAAAAATCGAGCGTGCCCAGATCGCTTTTTGTTTTCCCTGAGATTGAGCCGATAGAAGCTCCATCGGTCGCAACGCCGGCTCCCTCTTCAGTTCCGCCGGATTCATTGAGTTGGCGGAAGAAAAATTCTTCCGCACTCATTTTCCCTTCGCTTTTCTCCGCCGCTTTCCAGCGAAACTGCTCAGGCCGCGAGAAGGTCACGCCGGTCGGCGTTTTCGCAGCAAACGCTTGCGGCATTTCCTCACCGATCGCCACGCCAACAGTTGGGTCTGCGCCGGCGCAACAACTGTCGAAATAACGGCCGAGCCAGCCTTCGCTCACATTTCGATCCGCATCCGAGGCGGTTTGCCAAATCTCGGTCGAACGAAAGTGCGAGCGATTTGGATTTGGATAGCCAACGCCTTGCACGATGCCGAGATGGCCTTCATCGAAGAGCGCTTTGAGTCCGGTAAGCTTCCCGTTGAGCCCGGCGTAATTGTCGATCCTAAGAATTTTATCGGCAGCCAGGCCAAGCCGCGGCCGCGCTCGATGATAAGCATCGTCGGCGTAGGGCACGACCATGTTGAGCCCATCGTTTCCGCCCGCCATCTGCAAGACGACGAGAATACTTCCGTCTTTTCCCGTGACGGTCTGCGTGAGCGCATCGGCTGCCATTGCGTCAAGAGTGAAAAACGTTTTCTCGAGAAAAACGGGAAGCGTCCACGTGGCGGCTGCACCGAGCATCGATGTGCGCATAAATTTCCGCCGCGTTTGTAGTGTCGTTTTCATAAACTTGAAGTTGCCCCACTGCTGTCATCCCGAGCCGCGCAGGCGGCGAGGGACCTCACAACAGGCGATTGATCACGCTGCGAACGTTTGGCTCCCACTACTTCGGGTGCGAGATCCCTCGCTCCGCTCGGGATGACAGCGCTGTGAATGAATTGTGTGCGCATCAGGCCAATTGAAATTGCGGAGTGCTCATCATGAGATGCAGGAGTCCGCGCATCGTTTCGTCGCCGGTGTCTGGTTTTCTGGCCTCGAGGTATTGCACAAAAGTCTCCGTTTCTTTTTCGGGCGCCGGAGCCTGGAAGAGGCGCCGGCTGATAAGATCGACCAGTTCCCGCGGTTTTTCCCGAAGCTCCGCGGGCGCGAGCTTACTGACGTCGATCGGATCGCGCTTGATTTGCTCGGCCAACTTCGCGGCGGTGCCATAACCGGGATCGGCGCCTTTAATTCGCTGTTGCGCGTTCATCGGCACGATGGCGTCGCCGTTAATCAAATAATTCGCGAAGTTATATCGGAACAACAACGTCGAGGTGTTGATCCAGGCCTTGCCGCCGTCCCAGCCTTTCACGTTCGGCGGCGCGAAAAGAATCTCGCCCATTTGGCGCATGGCGTTTTGCGCAACGATCGGCGAAGGCAACGGTGTCTCGAGCAGCTTCGACGTCTGGATCAAATACTGCACCGGGCTCTTGATCTGCGTCCGCATCGCTCGCTCGGAATAAAATTCCGTCGAACTGAACAGCTCGCGCAAGACCGGGCGCATCTCGTAATTGTGCGCACGAATCCGGGTCGCGATGAGATCGATAAACTGCGGCTGAGGATCGTCCTCGACGAAATAACGCAAGATTTTCCGAGCGATGAATTGAGCGCACGCCGGCTGCTTGATGAGGACATCGATGATGTCATCGCCGTTAAGTGGACCGCTTTTTCCCATGAAAGTCTTGTTGCCGAGGTCCTGCTGAAACGGCGCGAACCGGAATTGCTGCGTCGTCATGTCGATGCGGTAACTGGTAAATGCGCGCGCCGATTCGCGAATGTCTTGCTCGCTGTAATTGCCGATGCCGACGGTGAAAAGTTCCATCAACTCGCGCGCCCAGTTTTCGTTCGGATGCTCTTTGCGGCTCTGCTGAAGGTCGAGATAGATCATCATCGCCGGGTCGCGCGACATCTTCTTGGTCAGTGTCGCGAAATTCCCGAGAGCGTTATGGCGCAAGGTGTCGTTTTGCAGCCACATCCAGTAAACGTCTTTTACTTTCTGCGCGCTGGTGGCGAAATGGCCGTGCCAAAACAGCGTCATCTTTTCCAGCAGCGGCGCGGGGCCATTCATCATTCGCTCCAGCCACCACCGGCGAAGATCGAGAATCTCTTCGCCTTCCATCATGCGAAGCTCGCGGGCTTTTTCTTTAAAATCCCCGCCTTGATCCTTTGCCGCTTTGATTTCCATCCGCACGGCTCGGATATTCCGAGGGTACGCCCACGACGGCGCTGGAACATTCGCCGCGTCGGAGCCAACGTCGACCAGCTCGCGAACCATCGCGGTCAGGCCTTTTTGGCGCGCCGCCTCGATTTCAGCCGGCGTTCCGCCGAAAGCCGCGCGATTCAAGAGATGCGCGGCCGTCTCGTCATTCCACTTAGGCGGCGATAACGGCGTGAGCACATTAATTCAACCGGAGATAAGAGGATTAGTTGCTACTGCTTTTCCTTTCCTCTTGCTCTTAATCTTGCTCTTAATCTCGCCGGCAGGCAGTCTTTTCCGATCCCCCCACGTTTTTATTCCGAAAACTGGGAAAGTAAGAGCAAGAGTAAGAACGCACCTTGAAGTTCACTAACCTGACCCGCCGTACCGAGATCGGTGCGAACTCGTATTACTTGGAGATCGGCGATCAGCGTCTCGTGCTCGATTGCGGAATGCATCCGAAAAATGAGGGCGATGATGCACTCCCAAACTTCAAGCCGATCGCAGACCAACCGCTCGACGCAATTCTTGTCTCTCACTCACACCAGGATCACCTCGGCACATTGCCGGTGCTAATGCGGCGGCAGCCCAACGCTCGCGTCTTCATGCCGGAAGCGACGGCGGACATCGGCGCAACACTTTTGCACAACTCAGTCAACGTGATGACCAGGCAACGCGAAGAATTGGGCACGACTATGTATCCGCTGTTTACGCATCGGGAAACCGAGCGCGCGTCCGACTTATGGCGGTCCTGCCCATTGCGGCAGCAGATCAACACTCGCGGCGAACGCGTCAACTCGAGCGACGGAGATCCGTGCACCTTTGAGTTCTTCGATGCGGGCCATGTGCTTGGTTCTTCTGGAATTCTGCTGCGCGCGGAAGGGCGAACGATTTTTTACACCGGCGATGTCAATTTCGACGATCAAACGATCGCGCAGGCCGCAGTGTTTCCTCAGGACAAGATCGATATTCTCATTATGGAGACAACGCGCGGCGATCACGCAATGCCGGCTGGATGGACGCGGGAAAGCGAAGAGCGCCGTTTCGGCGAAGCGATTGCGGAAGCGTTCAAGCGCGGTGGTTGCGTCCTCGCTCCTGTTTTTGCGCTTGGCAAAACTCAGGAAGTGCTCGCCATGCTCTATAAATTCCGGCGAGAGAAATTGCTGCCCGATTTCCCGATCTACATCGGAGGGCTAAGCTCAAAGATCACTCAAATCTACGATCGTCGCGCGCACATGAGCCGACGGCAATTGCCGCGACTGCAACTGATGCAAGACGTCGATCCATTCATTTTGAATGGAGAAACCATCCGGGACGCAGCGGCGCGTCCCGGGCGCGTTTACGCGCTCTCGAGTGGCATGATGACGCCGAAGACGCTCTCCAACATCTTTGCGCGTCGCGTCATCGAGAATCCGCGGCACTCGATTTTTTTCGTAGGCTACGCCGATCCGCAATCACCGGCCGGAATTTTACGCAAGGCGAAACCGGACGACGAGGTGTCGCTTGACCCGGACGAGCCCGCGCAGCGTGTGCGTTGCAATTTGAAGCAATTTGAGTTCAGCGCCCACGCGACGCGCGAATCGCTGATTGAATATGCGACGAAGCTTGCTCCGAAGAAGATCGTGCTCGTGCACGGCGATCCACCGGCGGTCGAGTGGATGCGGGCGAAATTGGTCGCCGATCTTCCCGCCACAGAAGTGATTGTGCCGACGCCAGGGGTGGAAATGGAATTGTGATCTTCCACTGCTTATCATCCCGAGTCGCGCAGACGGCGAGGGACCTCACATTGGACGCCGCGTTAACGCGGAATGAATAGTGTAATTCAATCCCCAAGTGGGAGGTCCTTCACTCCGTTCAGGATGACACCGTGAAGATCGCATCCTGGAACATCAACTCATTGCGCAAACGCCAGGATCGCCTTTTCGCTTGGCTGGAAAACACGCAGCCCGACGTGGTTTGTTTGCAGGAGACGAAATGCACTGACGAAAAATTTCCAGCGCTTGCGTTGCAAGCCGCCGGTTATCACGCCGCATATCACGGAGAGAAATCGTACAACGGCGTCGCGATCCTCTCGAGAATTCAACCACGCGACGTTCGCGCTTCGCTTTGCGATGAAGTGGCCGATCCACAAGCGCGCGTGATCGCCGCCACAGTCGAGAACGTGCGCGTGTTTTCAATCTACGCGCCGAACGGACAGGCGGTAGGATTACCGGCTTACGATTACAAACTCAAATGGTACACGCGGCTGCGCGATTGTTTATCGAAAGAGGAAAATCAGAGCCTCGTCGTTTGCGGGGACTTCAATGTCGCGCCGGAAGATGTCGATCTTCATGATCCGGACCTTTGGCGCGGCGGGATCATGTGCTCCGACGGCGAGCGTGCCGCGTTCCGGCAGATGTGCGAAGTCGGATTGATCGACACGCTGCGACTCCATCACAAAGAAGGCGGGCTTTTCAGTTGGTGGGATTACCGAATGCTTTCGTTTCCAAAAAATCGCGGGCTGCGCATCGATGCGATTCTCGCCACCCAATCCCTTGCGGAAAAATGCGCCGCTGCCGGAATCGACCGCGAAATGCGGAAAGGGAAAGAGCCTTCCGATCACGCCCCGGTCTGGGCAGAGTTCAAAACCTAAGAAAACGCCGAACGCCGAACATCGAATGTCGAACTCAGATTCTGAATTGGACGTTGGGCGTTGGGCGTTGGACGTTGAGCGTTGATGACCAACGCGCCGCATCTTCGCGTAGCTGCGCCGCCCCCAAAGCCGCTCCTGATTTGGGACGGCGAATGCCGTTTCTGCCGGTTGTGGATCGAGCGCTGGCGTGAGATGACGCACGGCGACATCGATTACGCGACTTCTCAGGAAATCGCGGAGCGCTTTCCCGGAATACCGAGCGAACAATTTCAGAAGTCGGTCGTTTTCATCGACACAGACGGCGAGGTTTTTGTTGCCGCGGAAGCGGTCTACCGCTCGTTACAATGTCGATCTTCCAAAAGATGGATGTCGTGGAGTTACGATCGCATCCCGGGTTTCGCCGCGATTTCCGAGATCGCCTATCGATTCATCGCGCGTCACCGCAGGTTGAGCTCGGCGGTTACTCGATTGCTTTGGGGAAACGATGTGCGGCCGCCGACCTATTTCACCGCCCGACGCTGGTTTCTTCGCGCTCTCGGCTTCATTTACCTGATCGCGTTCGTCTCGCTCTGGGTGCAAATCGACGGACTGATCGGGGCAAACGGGATTTCGCCGGTCAGCGAGTATCTTCCCGCCGCGCACGAACAACTCGGCGCGCACGCATTCTCGATCTTGCCCACGCTGTGCTGGTTCAACGCGAGCGACGTCTTTCTCCATTTTCTCTGCGGAGGCGGTGTTGTCCTCTCGCTGCTCTTGATCTTTGGAATTGCTCCGGCCGTTTCTCTCCTCGGCCTGTTTGTTTTCTATCTTTCACTCACGATCGCGGGCCAAACGTTCCTTAGCTTTCAATGGGACATTCTGCTGCTCGAAACTGGTTTCCTGGCGATCTTTTTCGCGCCCTGGCAACTTTGGCCGCGACGCGACCGCGAGCCGCCGGTCTCACGCGTCGCGCTTTTTCTGCTGAAACTGCTTCTCTTCAAACTGATGCTGATGTCGGGCGTGGTGAAGCTGACCAGCGGTGACGATTGCTGGTGGAACCTGACCGCGCTCGATTACCATTATTGGTCGCAACCACTGCCGACTGTGTTCGCGTGGTGGGGAGATCAACACGCGGAATGGTTCAAGAAATTCTCGGTCGCATTCTGTCTCGTCGTCGAGATCGTTGTGCCATTTTTCATTTGGAAGCCACGCCGCCCGCGAATTCTTGCCGCGGGGTTGATAATCTTCCTGCAAATCGTGATTGCAGTGACCGGCAACTATTGCTTCTTCAATCTGCTCACGATCGCGCTTTGTTTGCTGTTGATCGATGACGTGGCTTGGCCCCGGTGGGTAGGGACGGCGCGCTGCGCCGTCCGCGGCGCGCCCAGCGGTCGCACCCTACCATTTTCGACCTGGGCGCCGGCCGCGCTCATGATCCTGATGTTACCGCTGAACGCCTGGCTGATTTTCACCGCCTTCAAACCGGAAGCGCGATGGCCACGCGCGATCGCGTTCGCTTACCGCCATGTTGAACCGTTTCGAATCGTGAATGGCTACGGACTCTTTCGCGTCATGACCAAGGAACGGCGCGAAATCGTGATCGAAGGCAGTACTGACGGTATCGATTGGGCGCCTTACGAATTCAAATGGAAACCGGGCGACGTGATGCGCGCTCCGGGCTGGTGCGCGCCGCACCAGCCGCGGCTCGATTGGCAAATGTGGTTCGCCGCTCTTGGAACTCCGCAACAGAACCCGTGGTTCATGCGCTTGCTCGAGAAGCTTCTCGAAGGTTCACCGCCGGTAACAAAACTGCTCGAGCGAAATCCGTTTCCCGACAAGCCGCCGCGTTACCTGCGCGCGATGTTTTATGATTATCGCTTCACCACCGCCGAAGAACATCGACAATCGGGCGCATGGTGGAAACGTCGCGAGCTGCGCGAATACGTCCCCACCATATCTCTCGGAAACCGGTAGGATCGGCCTTCGCCCGTTGCGAATGTAGTGGCGGCTGTCCTCAGCCGCAGTTAACAACCACGTACCTGCGCTCGCCGCGGCGAGCGCCGCTACAAGGTGCAAGATTTGTTGTTGCCGCGTTTGCCGAAAGTCTGGAACGCGCGGATAGTCGTGATGAAAATTTAACCGGAGAATAGCAATGGCTGAAGATAACAAAACACACAGGGCGCCCGGCGCAGCGGACGCACAGGACAAATTCGAGAGCAGTAAGACGCACGCGCGCAAGGCGGCGGAGGATTTGCGATCGGCCGCGGGCGCGGTCGCGGAAGAATATCGCGGCAAAGCTGAGGAGGCTTGGGGCGACGCGCGCGGCAAGGCCGAGCAAGCTTGGGGCGATGCGCGCGATCGTGTTCGCACGTTTCAAGACGATGCCGAACAATATGTGCGCGAAAACCCGACCAAAGCGGTCGTGACCGCTCTCGGAATCGGTTTTGTGCTCGGAATGATTTTCCGGCGCTAATCGCGCCGCATTGAATGATTGGCGAAGCCACGCGGTCCCGCGGTTCGGCGGGACACGGCGGTTTGCTCAGCGGTCTGCTGGCACTTGTCGGCGCGCTGGCCGACTTTGTCGAAAGCCGCCTCGGACTTTTTGCCACGGAGTCGAAGGCGGCACTGGCGCAACTTTTGACGCTGATCATTTGTGTCGTAGCCGCGCTGATGTTTTTCGCGATCGGATACATTTTTCTGGTGGCGGGCGCGGTGGTGTGGGTGGCGCGGATCGCCGGGGTTAGTTGGTGGTGGATCGCGTTGGCCGCGGCCGGCGTGCACTTTCTGATGACGTTCGTCTTTTTGCTGATCGCCAAGAGCCAAACCGCCAAGCCGCTGTTTCCTGAAACCACCACTGAATTAGAGAAAGATCGACAATGGCTAAAGAGCTTGGACGGAAGAAGTCGCCCAACCAACTAAAAGCCGAGATCGCGCGTTCTCGCGATTCGGTGGAGCGGGATTTTCGTAATCTCCGCAGCGAACTCGATATCCCGAGAAAAATTCGGAGATCTTTTCAGCGTCAAACCGGCGTCTGGATAGTAGGCGTCGCGGTCATCGGTGTTTTGGTCGCTACTCGGTTGACGCGAAAAAAGAAAATTCAGGTCGAGGCCAAGGGCATCGGCAAGACAGAGAGCAAACTTCTCGAGGCAGGCTTCGCCTTAAGCGCACTCAGAATCGCGGCGACATTGCTTAAACCGATGATCGTGAAATTTGTCACCCGGAAAGTTCGCGATTACGCCAGTGGCGCATCTTCCCGGAAGAAGTGGTGACTTGATTTGAGTTTACGCGATGGGCCCGACCGAATAATTTCGGCGTCGTGGCCGCACACCCCCGGAGCAACGCTGGGCAGCCGCATGCGCTGACCCATGTTGACGAGTACCTGTCGATCGGACAGGCCGCCGGCGCGTCCGATATTCATCTCGGCGTAAATGTGCGGCCCAGTTGGCGATTGCATGGAAGTCTTCAGCCGATTTGGCCCGAGGCGCCTCGATTCACGGCCGATCAAATAGGTACGCTCGCGACCGGTTTTCTCACCAGTTTGCAAAAGGCACAACTGGATGAACGTGGCGACGCGGATTTCGCTTATGCAAATGCTTCCGGCCGTTTTCGCGCCAGCGTAGTGCGCCAGCGGCTCGGTCTCGATCTCGTCTTTCGCGTCATCAATACGGAGGTGAAGACAATGGACGAGCTCGGATTACCCGAGCACCTCAAATTGCTCACCCGCTATCAGAACGGTCTCATTCTGGTGACGGGATCAATGGGCAGTGGCAAATCGACCACGCTAGCTGCGCTGGTCGAACAAGTTAATCTCGAACGTCGCGAACACATCATCACACTCGAAGATCCGATCGAGTACATCTTTGCCCCGAAAGGTTGCCACATCACCCAGCGCGAAGTGCACACCCACACCCGCTCGTTTGCCGCCGCTTTGCGCGGCGCGCTCCGCGAAGATCCGGACGTGATCATGGTCGGCGAAATGCGCGACTTGGAAACGATCTCGCTCGCTATCACCGCGTCCGAGACCGGCCATCTCGTTTTGGGAACACTGCATACCGGTAATGCCTCGCGCACCCTCGATCGCGTCCTCGATGTTTTCCCGGTCGATCAACAAGAACAAATCCGCATCATGGTCAGCGAATCGCTCCGCGGCATCATTAGCCAGCAACTGATCCCGCGCGCGAACGGCAACGGCCGCGTGCTCGCTTTGGAAACGCTCACCAACACGCCGGCGGTCGCGAACATCATCCGCGAAGCCAAGACCTACATGCTGCCGGGAATCATCCAGACCGGAAAAAAGCAAGGCATGCAACTGATGGACGATGCGTTGGTCAATCTTTTCCATCGTGGAGAGATCAATGCCGAAGAAGCGTATGCGCGAGCCGAGCAAAAGCAGCAGATGAAGGAGCAGCTGAAGATTTAACCGCGGATTACGCGGATTTACACGGATGAAGAAAGAAATAGTTCACGAGGAAATAAGTGAAAGACCACCAGTGCAGCGATGGATGTACTCAACAAACTAAAACAAATTTTAACCACGGATTACGCGGATTTACACGGATGACTGAAAAGATAATTCATGAAGAGCTGAGCGGTATGATCATCGGAGTCGTGATGGAGGTCTTGAACGAGCTCAAGCGTGGCCTTGACGAAAAACTCTATGAGCGCGCCATGGTCATTGAATTGCGGCAACGCGGTCACGTCGTGGAGGTGCAACGTTCGTTTCCTGTTTTCTATCACGCCGAACTGATTGGGCACTTGGCACCCGACCTGATTGTAGACGAAACCATCGTCGTCGATCCGAAAGTGGTCTCCGCATTCAACGAAGCGCACATCGCGCAAATGGTCGGCTACCTCACCATCAGTGGACTCGAACTGGCCTTGCTATTGAATTTCAAAAGCGCGCGACTCGATTGGAAGCGCGTAGTCCGTCAGCACAAACCCAAATCCGATCCTCCAGATCTGCATGCCTAGTCTTTATCCGTTTAAATCCGCGTAATCCGCGGTTCAAAATGTCTTCCCAATTCTTATCCGTGTAATCCGTGGTTAAAAAAATGCCTTCCAAATTCCCATCCGAGACATCCCTGTAATCCGCGGTCCTCTTTATGGCTTCACAATTCCTATCCGCGACATCCGCGTAATCCGCGGTTAAAAAATGCCTTCCCTCCATAACCTCTTAAGCATCATCATCGAGCAAGGCGGCTCCGATTTGCATATCGCCGAAGGCCAGCCGCCGAAAATGCGCAAGCACGGCGACGTCATGCCCATCCGGGCCGAGCCGATGCTGCGCGACGAGACGATGTCAATGTTGCGCGAAATTAGCAGCGAACAAAACTGGAACATTTTCGAAGAACGCGGCGATCTCGATTTCGCTTATGAAATGGACCGCACCTCGCGGTTTCGCTGCAATTATCTCAAGCAAGCGAACGGTTACGGCGCCGTTTTCCGTTTGATCCCGACCAAGATCGCGAGCCTGGAGCAGCTCGGCGTTCCGCCGGTGGTGAAAGAGTTCGGAAATTTGCGCGGCGGTCTCGTCCTGGTCACGGGACCAACCGGTTCCGGCAAATCGACCACGCTGGCGGCGTTAATCGATTACGTAAACGAAAACTTCGCGCGACATATTGTGACGATCGAAGAACCGATCGAGTTCGTGCACGACAACAAGCACAGCATCATCACGCAACGCGAAGTCCCGACCAATTCGCGTTCGTTTCCGGAGGCGCTCAAAGCCGCGTTGCGCGAAGATGCCGACATCGTGCTGGTGGGCGAGATGCGCGATCTCGAGACCATTTCGCTCGCGCTCACGGCTGCGGAAACGGGCTTGCTCGTTTTCGGAACGCTGCACACCAACAACGCACGCAAGACGGTCGATCGCATGGTGGACGCGTTCCCCGCGTCGCGTCAGCCGCAAGCGCGCGCGATGCTGGCCAACTCCCTGCGCGGCGTGGTCGCGCAATTGCTCCTGAAAAAATCGGACGGCTCCGGCCGCATTGCCGTGAACGAGATCCTCGTCACCAACGCCGCCGTTTCAGCCATCATTCGCGAAGGCGCGACCCAAAAGCTGCAGGACGTAATCATTTCCGGCAAAGCGCAGGGAATGCAATTCATGGACGACGCCATCTGGACCTTGCTTGAGCGAGGCATCGTCACGCCGCACGAAGCATTCATGAAAGCGATCGACAAAAATCGCTTTAAGCCCTTTCTGCCGATGGAAGAACAAAGTTTGGGCCATTCAGCCGGCGCGGTAGCGGAGGACGCACAGCGAAGGAAATTTCGCTGAGCGTGGATCACTAACCAACCGCAACATCGTTCGGCGACATTAGATTGATCACAATCCTCCCTTGAACTAAAATGCACACGTGACCGCGATCCAAATCATCGAACAAATCAAACAGCTCGATCCGAAAGAGCAATTGGGTGTGATTCGGTTTGCCTATCAGCTCGATGCCGAAAGACACCTTACCGGAAGCGAATTATCCGGCCTGGCGGCGAAATTGGTTGCGGCCGGCGACGAGGCCGAAGCGGCCATGATTCGCGAAACCATCGTTCGCGGATTTTACGGTCAACGGCGCGATGCCTAAAATTCGCCGGCAAAATCTGCCGCCGGCGTTATTGCAGCATCTGCTTGATCGCATCAAGTCGCGCGAGATTTCAGCTGATCAACTCGGGTTGTTTGCCGAATGGCTCGACACCGAGCCCGAAGTACCGAACGAGAAATGGTTCAAGCGTTTTCCCGCCATGATTGCTTGTGGCGAAGGCGAGCTGGTGAAGACGTTCTTAACTAGAGATCAAATCCCAATCGGGACAGAGATCCTTTAAGAGTTTGCGCGATTAATCCACGCCTCATCACCAACGCCGCCGTCTCCGCCATCATTCGCGAAGGCGCGACCAAAAAGTTGCAGGACGTCATCGTCTCCGGCAAAGCGCAGGGAATGCAATTCATGGACGACGCCATCTGGGCCTTGCTTGAGCAAAGCGCCGTCACGCCGCACGAAGCATTCATGAAAGCGATCGACAAAAATCGTTTCAAAACATTTCTGCCGGCCGGAGAACAATGTCTTGGCGATGCCGCTGGCGCCGTTCTCGAAGACGAACAAGGTGCGCCAGGAAACTTCGTCAAGAAAATCGGATTTCGCGCACCGCGACGATAATTCTCCGAGCTACATTAGCGGCTCGCGAACGCTTTCGGAGTTAGCTGCATCGCTTGGTTAGGTGTTCTTCGGCCACGTTTCGAGGTAGCTTCTCGCGGCTTGGAAGAAAGCATCGAAATCACGGGCAATCTGTCCAAGGGCAATACCGGTAAATGACGGTTTCTTCCTCAAATCGTTTCGCTGCAAGATCAAAGCATACAAGACTGGTTCGTCTCTTCCCATAATATTCAAATCGCTGTTGATGAACGAGTGCTTGTACGCGTTGGAGATGTCGTTAAGTGATCGCAAGTGCGGGAGGTGAATCGAATAGTGAGTCTGCAGTGCAGGATGACCTCCCCCAAGTAGCGTGCCAATACAGTCAACATCTACGCTGGTCGGCAGTGGTACACCACGAAGGCGCGCCTCGCATAAAAACGAAAGGCCGATTAGCTCGTCTGCTGTCTTCCGAAGCCAATATGCAATCTCTTCCAGTAGGTAAGACAGATCCTCGATTGGAGAAGACGCAATCGGGCCTTTCAATGAAACTGCCTGGGTGTGAAGATCGTATGCCCTCGCAATCTCCCGATTCAGGCGAATCAGGCGACCAACGATCTTCACCCACTTGAGAGCAAGATTTCCGTAGGGGGTATCTGGCGGAAGGGACAGTAGCTGGCTCGCATGCAGAATATCCTGGTGCTCACCACCTACGTTTATTACCGGGACAGCCACGCGTGTAAACACCTAACGAGACGAAGCTCAGCCACGGCTCCAGCAGGCGCAAGTGGCGGCAATCTGCGGCATCACGCAGCGGAGCGGTTGGTTAGACCTGCGCGTGCAAAACAGGGATCGTATCATCATGGTAGATGTACCGAACGGAAAGGTGGCCTAAAACATGGGCTAGTAACGAAGGGTAGTTCCGTGGCAGCGCTTCTAAATAGGATATGAAAGAAGTAAATGTCTCATCTACATAAAACTCCCTTTCTTCTTCATTTTGGCTTGTCGGTTCAGAATAGTACGCCGCAGTCTTGATCAAGGACCTACACCGAGCCTGCGGATCGCTGATCTGCTGCGCTGCCTGCCAATCCTCAACCCGAACAAACGCCATCGGAATCATCATCGACAAGCCAGGCCAAGTCTTTTTCAGTCCATCGTACATCTCTCGTGGTGCCACTCCCGCAAGTTGTTCGATATAGACTTGGGCGACAAACAGCTTAATCGCATCAGAAACCTGTCGTAGCCGCAGGCCTTTTAAGGCAGCTCGGGATGTCGGCCAATGGGGCTGACCTTTAGCGAATGTGCCTGAGACGAGGAAGTGGATGTCGCGTGCCTTATATTGCTCCATGTGGCGAAGGTCTAACGAGAATTCAACCCAATTATTGCGCTTTTAAAGACGCAATTTTGGGATCTAATCGGTGAGCTCGCCGCGAAAAAGGGGGAAAAAGACCGCATCGCACGTGAAAATGACAGATCCTGAGATTTTGTGCAAGCAAGGCGGCGCGTCGGTAGTGTCCTAATTTGAAATCGGGGGGGACTCACGGCAGAGAAACCGTGTTAGGCGTTGCGAAATGACAGCCGAACTATCTCGGCAGGAAAGAGCACGCGAAATTTGAGGCTGTGTTCGCGGAAGCGGAAATCGTCTAGACTTGCGCGGTTCGGTGCTTTCGCTCAGACGATTCCCATTGTCTGTGCGTCGATGAACGCCGAACGGCTACAATTGCAATGATCGCTCCTGTGACCGAAGCCACCCCGGAGAGAATTAAGAGTGCAAGGAGAACGAGGAGTCGCGCGACCGGGGTAGTGGGTCAGTTTGCTTTCAAACTGACCCACTACCGCGACCGGGCCCGCGTTGACAAGGAAAAACGCGGATGATAAGGTCGCCGCACTTTCACCCCTTGGGTCGAAAAACGGAAACGAAGCAGATTGGAGAGATTTGCAGACGTTATTAAATAGTCAGGTTTTGGTGCTGAATCGCCTCTGGCAGGCGGTCAACATCTGCACGGCGCGGCGCGCGTTCTCGCT
>OBLT010000250.1_pt1 | contig 39039 bp, 34 predicted proteins | sample 1518721 | NCBI WGS metagenome assembly OBLT01 (sample SAMEA3539307, study PRJEB22396) | soil metagenome | biome: tundra; feature: field; material: soil | place: USA | collected 2010-05 | depth 0.15 m | reverse complement strand
TCAGACGTGTTCTCTTCCGATCTGGGGGCCGCGCGGACGCCGGCAGCGGCGGTTCTAGCTCGGGCGGCTCGGGCGGCGGCGGCGCAGGAACCGGCGCGGGCGGCCAGCAGGTCGGCGGTAGCGGAGGGCAAGGCGGTGTTCCCGCAGATCCATTTCCCCCGTGGCCTGCTGCGACTTCGGACAGTTCCTTCACCGCCAACTTCATCTGGCAATCGGCCGACGGTCCGGCGAATTCCTGGCTCGCGTTTCGGAAGCACGTGACCCTGGTGTCGGCGCCGGCGAGCGCGATCGCCGACATCGCGGCCGACTCGAAGTACTGGCTGTGGATCAACGGGCGGCTCGCGGTCTTCGAAGGCGGTCTCAAACGTGGCCCGAACCGGACCGACACCTACTATGATGAAATCGACTTGCAGCCATTCCTCACGGCTGGTGACAACACCATCGCCGTACTGGTGTGGTACTGGGGTAAGGACGGCGACTCGCACCTGAGCAGTGGCAAGGGAGGTCTTCTGTTCCAAGCGAACATCGACGGCACGCCCGTCGTCAGTGATGCGACCTGGCGCGTCCGCGCGCACACGGGGTACGTCGCGCAAACCGATCCAGGGCCGAATTTTCGCCTGTCCGAGTGGAACGTGCAGTTTGACGCGCGCAGCGACCTCACCGGCTGGACGCTGGCCAGTTACGACGACAGCGCGTGGGCGACCGCAACCGTCAAGGGCAAGCCGCCCGCCACGCCGTGGACACACCTGTGGAAGCGACCGATCCCGCAGTGGCGCGATTCCGGCCTCAAGGACTACGTCAACTCTGCGCAGCTCCCGGGCGCTGGTACGGACGGTGTGGTCAGCGCCAACTTGCCTTACAACGCACAGGTTACGCCGTATTTGAAGGTGACGGCATCCGCCGGGGCGGTGATAAAGATTCAAACCGACACGCACGGCGAAGGTCCGTCCGTGCGCGCGGAATACACGACCCGCGACGGCGACCAAGAGTACGAGTCTTTCGGCTGGATGAGCGGGAACACCGTCCAGTACACGATCCCGAGCACCGTCAAAATCCAGGCCTTACGCTATCGAGAGAGCGGTTTCGATACCGACTTCAGCGGATCGTTTCGCAGCAACGACAGCAATTTGAACACGCTGTGGACCAAGGCGATGCGCACACTTTACATCGACATGCGCGACAACTACATGGATTGCCCGACCCGGGAGCGGGCGCAGTGGTGGGGCGACGCCGTCATCGAGATCGGGCAGTCGTTCTACGCCCTCGATCGGCGCGCCGATCTCCTCAGTCGCAAAGCGATAAGTAATCTCGTCGAATGGCGGCGCGCGGACGGCACGCTGTTTTCACCGATCCCGGGCAACTGGACCGAGGAGCTGCCACAACAGATGCTCGCCTCGATCGGGCGTGCTGGGTTTTGGAACTACTACATGCACACGGCGGACGACGCGACGATGAGCGCCGTGTATCCGACGGTGAAGAAAGATCTCGGCCTTTGGCAGCGCAGCAGCGACGGTCTGGTGCAACACCGGGCAGGCGACTGGGATTGGGGAGACTGGGGAAACAACATCGACCTCACGGTACTCGAGGGCGCTTGGTACTATATGGCGCTGGACGGGGCCGCGCGCATGGCGGACGTCGTGGGCCAAGCTTCCGACGCCACGACCTATCGCGCGCGGATGGCGGAGTTCAAGACGGCATTTCTAGCGAAATTCTGGAACGGAACCGAGCTGCGCACTCCCGGACGCACGGGCGGCACCGACGAGCGCGGCCACGGGCTGGCAACCGTCGCCGGGCTGCTCGGTTCCAATGAATGGCCGGCGGTGCTCAAGATCTTGAAGAGCGTGACCGAGTCTGGTCCCTATATGGAGAAATACGTGCTCGAAGCATTCTTCGTGATGAACGACGCAAAGGACGGCCTTGCGCGCATGCGCCAGCGCTATAGCTCCATGATTCAAAGCCCGCTCACAACGCTGTGGGAAGTGTGGGTCGCGGGCGATCCTGTCGTGCCTGTGGAGGGTGGCGGCACCATCAATCATGCCTGGACGGGAGGGCCGCTCACGCTGCTGTCTCAGTACGTGGCCGGCATTGCGCCGACCCAGCCAGGCTACGCCGAATTTCAGGTGTTGCCCGAGCTCGGAGATCTCACCCAGGTGGCTGCAAACGTGGCGTCGCGGAAGGGCGCCATTTCCGTCGACATCAAGCGTGGCCCGCCATTTGCCATGCAGGTCGTGGTGCCGGCGGCCACACGCGCGACCGTCGGAGTCCCGATCGACGCCATCACCACTCAGGGCTCGGCGCACCTCGAGGTCACGATCGACGGCACGGTGGTATTCAGCGCCGGAGCGTCGAAGCCTTCCGCTTCGGTGACGTTTGCGGGCGAAGCGTCCGGGTACGTGAAGTTCGTGCTCGGTCCCGGGACGCACACGTTTGCGGCGCGAGAGCTATGACGGCCTTGCGGGAACAGAAAGGAAAACCTCGATGAAGACGATGACTCGCACTGGCAACACTCTTTTGGCGGCGCTCCTGGCGTGCGGCCTGGTGGGCTGCAACAGCTCGGCGACCAACAACGGGACTGGTGGCGGCGGAGCCGGCGGCACGACCACGCCCAGCGGCGGCAGCGGCGGCGGCACGACCACGCCCAGCGGCGGCAGCGGCGGATCGATCAGCACGGGCACTGCCTCGCCGGATGGCAAGCTCTGCCCGGCCCCGCAAGCCCTCATTACCGATTTCACGTACACGCCCGGCTCGGACACCACCCAGGTGCACTTCGGTAACTCCACCACGTTGGGCGGCGGCGAGTACGTCTACGGCGGCTTGACCGGCGCGCCCCTGGTCTCGGACATGAGCAACGGCACCTGGCACATCACCGGCTCGGTGGGTGACTACTCGGGCTTCGGACTCTACTTCGACAATTGCAACCGCATTGATGCCTCGTCCTTCAAGGGTATCTCGTTCAAGGTCTCCGACACGGCCATCAGCGACGGCATGATCACGTTCGGAGTGGACACGCTCGACAACACCATCACGGCCGACTGGATCAACTCGCACGGCGGCAGCAGCACTGGCCCCGGCCGCTGCACCCCGCCCGCGGACCCGACCCTCAATCAATACTCCCAGCCCACCTGCGCCAACGCCACCGCATCGATCCCGGTCACCGCGACGCCGACCGTTCAGCAAGTGCTGTGGAGCGACTTTACCGGCGGCAAGCCCGACGCGAGCATCGAGAAGCCTGCGGAGATCATCGGCATCCACTGGTCCTTCACCTGGACTGGCGCCGGCACGCCCTACGCGGTGGACCTGACCCTCGACGACATTTCGTTCATCCCCTAGCTCGAAAACGAGCGTGCGAACGAACAACGCAAAGGCGAGGCAAGACCATGATCTATCGTCGGCGCAGGGCATCTTTACGATTCCAGTCTCTCGACAGGAAGACATTCGGCGTTCTCGTCGGTTCGCTTCTGCTGTGCACGATCGCCTGCAAGAGCAACAGCGACACGCATGGGAATGGTGGAACCGCGGCAGGGGGCGGCGGCGGTTCCAGCTCGGGCGGCTTCGGGGGCGGCGCCGCCGGAGACAGCGCGGGCGACGACGGAGGTCAAGGTGGTGTTTCCCCAGATGCGACTTCAGACGATTTCTTCACCGCCAACTTCATCTGGGAAGCGACCGACGGTCCGGCGAATTCCTGGCTCGCGTTTCGGAAACACGTGACCCTAGCGTCGGCCCCGGCGAGCGCGATCGCCGCGATAGCGACCGACACGAAATACTGGCTGTGGATCAACGGACAGCTCGCCATCTTTGAAGGGGGCCTCAAACGTGGCCCGAACCGGACCGACACCTACTACGATGAAATCGACTTGCAGCCATTCCTCACGACTGGCGACAACACGATCGCCGTGCTGGTGTGGTTCTGGGGCAAGGACGGTGACTCGCACCAGAGCAGCGGCAAGGGAGGTCTCCTGTTCCAAGCGGACATCGACGGCACGCGCGTCGTGAGCGACGCCACCTGGCGCGTCCGCTTCCACTCGGGTTACCTCGCCCAGACCAATCCAGGGCCGAACTATCGCCTGCCCGAGTGGAACGTGCAGTTCGACGCGCGCCGCGATCTCACCGGTTGGACGCTGCCCGGCTACGACGACAGCGCGTGGGCGACCGCAACCGTCAAGGGCCGGCCACCCGCCGCGCCGTGGGCGCACCTATGGAAGCGTCCGATCCCGCAGTGGCGCGATTCCGGCCTCCAGGACTACGTCAATTCGGCGCAGCTCCCGAGCGTCGGCACGGACGGTGTGATCAGCGCCAGCTTGCCTTACAACGCACAGGTCACGCCGTATTTGAAGGTGACGGCACCTGCCGGGGCGGTGATACGCATTCAAACCGACACGCACGGTGAAGGGCCGTCCGTGCGCGCCGAATACACGACACGCGACGGCGAGCAAGAGTACGAGTCATTCGGCTGGATGAGTGGAAACACCGTCCAGTACACGATCCCCAGCAGCGTCCAGATCCAGGCCCTACGCTATCGAGAGACCGGTTTCGATACCGACTTCAGCGGATCGTTTCGCAGCAACGACAGCAATCTCAACACGCTGTGGACCAAGGCGATGCGCACGCTTTACATCGACATGCGCGACAACTACATGGATTGCCCGACGCGGGAGCGGGCGCAGTGGTGGGGCGACGCCGTCATCGAGATCGGGCAGTCGTTCTACGCCCTCGATAGGCGCGCCGATCTTCTCAGTCGCAAAGCCATCAGCAATCTCGTCGAATGGCGGAAGTCGGACGGCACGCTGTTTTCACCGATCCCGGGCAACTGGACCTCAGAGCTGCCGCAACAGATGCTCGCCTCGATCGGACGTGCGGGATTTTGGAACTACTACATGCACACGGCGGACGACGCGGCGATGAGCGCTGTTTATCCGACGGTGAAGAAGTATCTCGGCCTTTGGCAGCGCAGCAGCGACGGACTGATGCAACACCGAGGGAGCGACCCGGATTGGGCAAATTGGGCAGACTGGGGAAACAACATCGACAGCACGGTACTGGAGAACGTCTGGTACTACATGGCGCTGGACGGGGCCGCGCGCCTGGCCGACGTCGTGGGCCAAGCTTCCGATGCCACGACCTATCGCGCGCGCATGGCGGAGTTCAAGACCGCGTTCCTAGCGAAATTCTGGAACGGAACCGAGCTGCGCACTCCCGGACGCACGGGCGGCACCGACGAGCGCGGCCACGGGCTGGCAACCGTCGCCGGGCTGCTCGGTTCCAATGAATGGCCGGCGGTGCTCAAGATCTTGAAGAGCGTGACCGAGTCGGGTCCCTATATGGAGAAATACGTGCTCGAAGCATTCTTCGTCATGAACGACGCGAAGGACGGCCTTGCGCGCATGCGCCAGCGCTATAGCTCCATGATTCAAAGCCAATACACAACGCTGTGGGAGGTCTGGACCCCGGGCGATCCCGCCGTGCCAGTCGACGGTGGCGGGACCATCAATCATGCCTGGACCGGAGGGCCGCTCACACTGCTGTCTCAGTACGTGGCCGGCATCGCGCCGACCCAGCCAGGCTACGCCGAATTTCAGGTGCTGCCCGAGCTCGGAGATCTCACGCAGGTTGCTGCAAACGTGGCGTCGAGCAAGGGCGCCATTTCCGTCGACATTCAGAGTGGCCCGCCATTTGCCATGCAGGTCGTGGTGCCACCGGCCACGCGCGCGACCGCCGGAGTTCCGATCGACGTCGTCACCAGTCAGGGCTCGGCGCATCTCGAGGTCACGATCGACGACACCGTGGTATTCAGCGCCGGGACGTCGCAGCCTTCCGCTTCGGTGACGTTTGCGGGCGAATCGTCCGGGTACGTGAAGTTCGTGCTCGGTCCCGGGACGCACACGTTTGCGGCGCAAGAACTGTGATTCGCGCGAATGACGGCTCTGCGGGCCCTAGCGCACCGAGCGGGTTGAAAGTCGGACAATTACCGAATCTTTCACCACAGAGGACACAGAGAACACAGAGACGGATGAGGATGGAAGGGTTCCGGATCGAGATTCGGAGAACCCTTTCTTTTCCGGGCCGTGTAGCAGCAACCGTAGAGGGTCCACAGAGTAACGCTTGGATGCCTATCCACCTAGCGGTCACTTCAGGGCAAGATGCGGCCATGTGCAGACGGGCCACCCCCAGGTTCAACTTCGGAGAGACGAAGTGCTGCCCCCAGGTACCCGTTGCCTGCCTCTCCCTCGTGCTCTTCCTCGCTTCATGTTCCGCGACTGCCCTTTACCAAGGGCCAAAGCGACCGCGCGAAAATGTGGCACGACTCTACGCCGGATATGGCACGAAGATCATCCACATAGATGACCACTCCTGCAGCCGCGAGGAGCGATCTCACAAATACGATGTCCTGCCCGGCCAGCACGCCATCAGTCTTACGACCTTTGACGTCGACAACTACGTCCTCATCACTCACACAACCTGGACCAGACCCACGACGATTTGTCTAAAGGCGCAGGCGGGACACGAGTACACGTTCGACAGACAAGAGTCCCTTCGCGCCTTCAAGATCGTCGATCTCACGACCAACAAGAATGTTCCAGGCATCGACTGCGCCGCACAATACGACGAACGCGATGTCGAAGAGTGGAACCAACGGCCGTGGTGAAATAGATCCTGGACAGTAGGTGGACGACTGCAAAGCAAGGGCAGCACACAGCGCCCATGGGATGAGACAATGGAGCCGCCGCTCTGGAGAGCCATGATAAGTCTGTCGAACGCCTTGCCGTTCAGCGCTGCAACGGCTGGTTCGGCAGCGCTGCGCCTTGTTTCATGCCCAGTTCTCGACAGACAGCCCTGGCACTCTTGAGAAGTGCCGCACATTGTTCGTGACCAGCGTGCGTCGCAGTGAGACTGCATGCGCGGCGATCAGGACATCAAACTCTCCAATAGGTGTTCCTCGATCGGCAAGCATGCTACCGATTCGGCCGAACTCGGCTGCGGCGTGTTCGTCGAATGGCATAACTTCGATGGCGGCCGCGAACGTGTCAATGAGGCCGTGGAGTTTCCGTGATCCTTTTCTGTCAGCTCCGTATCGAAGTTCAGCGAGTGTGATCGCGCTGATGCGGAGGTCCGATGGATTGCACTCTCGGATGCGCACGCCCACGTCGCCCTGACCGCGAAGCGCATAGCTGACACTGTCCGTGTCGAGAAGGTATTTCACGATTCGAAGGGGTTCCTTCTGGCTGCAACTTTACGTACGGGCGGTTTGGGGATGTCATCGTGCCATGCGCCCAGGCAGGCTAGGAACTCCGCAGGCCACTCATCAGCGGGTTCAAGAATAACCTGCTTGCCCACCTTCCGGACGATCACCTGGTCCTGATCTTCCTTGAAACGACAAGACTTTGGCAGACGCACAGCCTGGCTGCCTCCGTTCTGAAAGATTCTCGCTCTCTCTCCCATGAGAGTAAGTATATATACGGGTCTATACTTGTCAACACTCCGTCGTGGTTCCACGTCCCACGTCCGTCGAACGCCTTGCCGTTAAGCTGCAAGCCCGCCGCCGAGTCGGCGCCTTGATTCTACACGATGTCCCTGCGGCGACCACATCAGTCAGTGCAACGGTTTGTTCGGCGGCCCTTCTTGGCGAGGACCAGCGCATGCAAGCGAGCCTAGCGAACCTCAACCGTAACAGGAGAAGTGGGTAAGGAGATCTCGGTCGAGTGGGCAACGGCTGTGATGGTGATGTCGTGGGCGACGCCACTCACGCCAGCGTTGGCAACAAAAACGAACTGACTTGTGAAGCTGCCGTTCTGCTGGCAAAGGCCGACGCGCGCAAGTGACACTTCCTCTTCGAAGTCGTTGATCGAGACCATGTAGCCGAAATCGTGGTTGATGAAGACTCGATAGCCTAAGGGTAGGGCATCCGGATCGACGCTGTTGGTCATCAGGCCGATGGATTGCGACTGGAGAGCGAAAGCCCCGGCGGTATCTGGAACATTCGGGCCGAGCAAGACCACGCCTTCGCGCCCCGCCTCGAGGTAGACGTATTTCGCGTCTTGGGCCTTGGGGTTGTTCGTCTTCTCTGCGGGCCAAAACAGCGGGATGCCGTCCGTGGACACAGTAGAATCGGAGACGACTAGAGGAGTGCAACCCGCAGGGGTTGTCCCTGCGGGGAAGTCCGGCCAGGATTGGTCCTGGCCGAAAGGCGCGCTTTCACAGCCGCCCAGTACGCTCAGACCTAGCGCCACTACGACCACGAACCAGGAGCTATTGGGGTCGTGCATTTGTTCCCTTTGAAACGCAGAATTTCACTATTGCAATCCTACCATCTCAACGCTTGCCAAAGATAGCTTGGTCCGTCGAACGCTTTGCCGTTAAGCGGTGGGCGGCCGTCTGCGGCCGACCATCCGCTTCAACGGCTTTATGGCCGCCGACAAGCCAGGCGGGCCCGCCTGCACGCCAGTGACTACGATCTTCTTGTCTCCAAAAGCCGCGATAAGTTCCAGCCGTCCGCCGATGGCAGAAAGATATCGCTGCAAGGTAGAAACCTGGCAATCGTCGAAACTCTCCCGGCCCTCAAGCCGGGAGATGTCCGCCTGGTCCATCTGAGACACACCGGTGACATCAACTTGCGTCTTTCCTGCCGCCTCGCGGAGAGTTCGCAGCGTTAGATGAACCCCGCGTTGGGCGCGCAAGCCTCGACCGAGAACCCGAACGGGCTCCTCTTGCATTTCAATCTTTCGTTTGGTTGCGTGGCTCATGAATGTTCTCCAGTTTCATAAACTTCTCTCTCGCCCCCGGTGGCTGGACGGGCGCTGATGATCCGATCACGTTCACCACGTTCGACGTGAACGACGTACAGCAAGCGCTCACGCAGCGATGTCCCAATGACCACCAACCGCCCAATTCCTGACCCGTCATCAAGGTAGACCGCGTACGGATCGGCAAAGACAGTCGCAGCTTCAGGGAACGACACGCCATGCTTCACGAGATTCGATGCAGCCTTGGCTGAGTCCCATTCAAAGTCGCCCTCGAATACCGTTGGCATCGCATGTAGGAGTATGGGATATAACCCATGGCGAGTCAAACGATTCCAGGGATCGCTCGCGCGGCTAACGCTTTGATCGGCATAGGGGCCTCGACAGATCGTCAAGGACCCCTGCCACACCACCCGGCATGCGGGTCCGCACCGGGCGGTTCGAAAAGTTGAGGTTACGCGGCCAGTCGGGGGACCCCCAGCTGGTCGAAGTAGCTATTGGGAAGCGCCACGTGAATGATTCTACCCGAGTTCATCCACCACCGGCGACAGTTCACGGCCACCACCATGGCCGCGTCCTTGGACATGCCTCGGGCGCGTAGCTCGCGGTAGACGGTCGATTGCTGTCCCCAGTGTTTTAGGTGGAGGGCTCGCAGGCGTCGGCGAATCCATCGGTCAAGGTTGTCAAAGATGCGAGGCGTGTCCGCGAGGCGGAAGTATTCCTTCCAACCGCGCAGGTACTCGCCCAGCCGCTTGCAGACCTGCTCGATGCTTCGCCCACCTGTCCGCGCCGTGATGGCGCGGATGCTGTCCTTCATCGTGGCAAGGGCCTTATCCGCCACCCGGCGTCTCACCGTCGAATCCCTCGCCACCCAGAACGAGTAGCCCAGGAGTTTCCGGTTCCACGCCAGGTCCACCGCGCTTTTCGTTTCGTTGATTTGGAGCCGCAGTCCCGCGTAGAGCCGCCGCAGCAGCCCCATCACGCGCTCGCCTGCCCGCCGCGACCGCACGTATACGTTGCAATCATCGGCGTAGCGCACGAATGCGTGCCCGCGTTCCTCCAGCTCCTTGTCCACTTCGTCGAGCAGCACGTTGGCCAACAGCGGTGACAACGGTCCGCCTTGCGGCGTTCCCTCGTACCGCTCCACCGCTACCCCGTTCGCCATGATGCCGGCCCCGAGGTAGCGTCGGATGAGTCCCAGCACTCGACCGTCGCCAATGCGCTTCGCCAGTCTTCCCATCAGCACGTCGTGATTCACGCGGTCGAAGAATTGCTCCAAGTCCACGTCCACCACCCACTTGCGCCCACCCTGGATGTACCCTTGCGCCTCGACGACTGCGTCGTGCGCCCGGTGTCCAGGTCGGAAGCCGTGGCTGTGCTTCGAGAAGCCCGCGTCGAACATCGGTTGCAGGACCTGCAACAGTGCCTGCGGGAGGAATCGGTCCACCACCGTCGGGATGCCAAGCTTGCGCATCCCTCCGCTGGCTTTCGGAATCAATTGCTCCTTCACCCGCGCCGGCTGGTACGTCCCCGCGAGCAATTGCTCGCGCAACCGTGGCCACTGTTCGCGCAGGTGCTTCGGCAACTCATCCACCGTCATCCCGTCGATGCCGGGACTGCCCTTGTTCTTCCTCACTCGCTTCAGCGCGACCTGAAGGTTCGGGCGTTCGCACACCTTTTCCATCAAGCCGCTCGCTCCCGAGCGTTCGTTTTCATGCGTCGCCGTCGGCGCTTCCTTGGGCAATGGCTCTGATGGGCTTGTGATGAAGATGTCGCTAGCCAGTGGAGCTCTTACCACTCTCGCCTCGTCGCAAAAGTATCCTACAAGGATCGCCGTAGATTCTACAAGTGTCTACTGGACGAGTGGAGATGGGTTGATGAAGGTGCCGCTTCTCCGGGCTGTGACCGATAGGGCTGGGACAAGCTCATGCCACACGGAACGTCTCGGGCAGACGCCTCCTGCAGGGTGATCTTCCAGTCCTCTTCGGCCCTCGCCGTAGGGTTTCGGGGATGATTCTAGCCCGTTGGACTTGCCGACATTCGAGTGCGCCAGTAGCCGGGCTTCCGATGACAGTGCATCGTAAATCCTCGCCCGTCCCCCGCCTGACGTAGACCGCGCCCTGTGGGACCGTCCTGCGCAAGGAGGTTCACATGGACGAAAGGAGCGAATCGTTTCGAGAAGAGGTTCTGCGGTGGCGTGGCACTCGACGGAAAGGAGCGCGGCCGTACACGGCGGAGATGAAGACCAAGGCTTTGCAACTGGCCAAGGATCTACGCAAGCAAGGGCTGGCGATGGATGTGGTGGCGAAGCGGATTGGCATATGCGCAGCGACACTGTACCTGTGGCGAAGCTCGTCGAAAGGAAGCCGCATGGTGCCGGTGAAGGTAATTCGTGCGGAGCCACCGGTGACAGCTACCCCCTGTTTTGCTTTGGTATCGCCGCTCGGATATCGACTGGAAGGCTTGCCGGTCAAGTTGGCGATGGCGATGCTGCAGGAGCTTGGGTAGTCGGTGATCGGGCTGACTCGCGCTGTGCGCGTGTTTGCGTATGGCGCGCCCGTGGACCTACGCAAAGGATTCAACGGTCTGTCGGCGTTGGTCGAACAGGAGATGAAGCACAAGCTTCTGGACGGCGATGTCTATCTCTTTCTCGGGCGCAAACCGCGACGAGCAAAGGTGCTGTACTTCGATGGCACGGGCCTTTGCCTATTGGCGAAGCGGCTTGAGCAAGGCCGCTTTGCGCGGCCGTGGGAGCGCTCGGCTGGTGGTGCGGTGTCACTGACGCTGAGTGAGCTGGCGCTGTTTCTCGAAGGCAGCGACCTCATCGGAAGAAAATCACTGGCACCACCCACGTTCGACCAGAAAGAACTTGCAGTGAAGATCTCGGTATGAGCAATAGAGAAACGTGGTTTCCACCGTAGAGAAACTCGATGACCCCGCACTGGTGAAGCAGGCGGCGCTACTACTTGAAAAGGATCACGGTGGTGGAGCGGCACTTCATCGTGCGCAAGCATCGACGGAAGAAGTACCGCTGTAAGCATGGCTGCGCACCGGTGACGGCTCCAGGGCCGCTCAAGCTCGTCGAGGGTGGGCGGTACTCGATGGAATTCGCGGTCTACGTAGCCATCGCGAAATATCTGTACCACCTGCCTCTGGAGCGGCAGGTGAAGATGTATCTGGCCAACAGCCTCGTCGTCGACAGCCAGACGCTGTGGGATCAGATCGAAGCCCTGGCGAAGCATCTGGCGCCGAGCTACCAGGCGTTGCGTGATGAGGTCTTCGTATCACCGCTCATCCACGCCGACGAGACGTACTGGCTGATGCTGAGCAAGGGCGCGGGCAAGAAGTGGTACGCCTGGACCGTGGCATCACCTTCGACGGTGTTTCATCGAATTTTCGACAGTCGCTCGACTGCAACGGCGCGGGAAGTGCTGGGCGACTACCACGGTAACGTGGTCGCCGACGGGTACGAGCCGTACCAGACGGTGGCACGAGCTGGACCGGACGGCGTGCCCCGCTACACGCTCGCATTTTGCTGGGCTCACGTGCGCCGCAAGTACGTGAAGGCGGAGCCCTTTGCGCTGACGTGTGCCGAGGTGATCGAGTTGATCGGCAAGCTCTACGAAATTGAGCGCGACCTGCCGAACCCGCACATTCTGACTGGTGTGGAGCAGGAGGCTGCGCTGGCCCGCATCCTGGCAGTACGTCGCGAGCGCTCAGCGCCGGGTATAGGGATAGCTTGACCTGGTTCGGGCGTGTAGGTGAGTGTAGTTTACGTAACATTCTTATATCAGACATTTTGTGGATGAGATTCGGTGAAGGAAGAATGGCGCTTCAACCGACTACGCTCTCCAATTCCGGTACAGGACGGGTATGGGACTTGAGTTGATCGGCCGGCCCGTCCCCGTAGGTCCGCAGGGGGCGTCCCTAGCGCGTTCCACGCAGCAGGCGCTGTTCCAGCGCGCGCATGACCTTGGCTGGCTTCGGGCGGTGGTGGTCGTGGCCGAACAGGTGGCACAGGCCGTGGATAGCCAGCCGGCCGAGCTCGCCCGAAAGCCGGCCCTTGCCGCTGCGCCGGAGCGCAGTCTCGACGGAAATGACGATGTCGCCGAGGAATACGCCGTCGGACGCGGGGTCGGATTCGCCGTCCAGTTCTTGCTGATGAAAGCTGAGCACGTCGGTGGCGCGATCGAGCTTGCGGTAGTTGCGATTGAGCCCGCGCATTTCCTCGTCGCCCGTAAGTAGCAGCGCGACCTCGCAGCGCGAGCGGTCGAGCAGGCGCAAGGCCACACGCACGCGTGCTCCGAGATCCCGCCCTTGCGCACGCGCAAGCAACTTGCGCATTTCGGGACGAACCAGCACCGCGACCTTGCTCATAGCACCCGCTTGTAGACTTCGGCCTCCACGAAGAGGCGGAACAGATCGCCATCGCACTTGCCGGCCTTGACCTCGCTTTCCAAGATGCCAAGCGCGCGCCCCACCGGCACCGCGGACTTGTACGGCCGATCCGACGCCGTGAGGGCATCGAAGATGTCGGCGATGGTCAGCATGCGCGCCTCGACCGGGATCTCGGCGCCACGCAAGCTCTTGGGATAGCCGCTGCCGTCGAGGAGCTCGTGGTGCGCGCCTGCGATGTGGGGCACGTTGTGCAGAGTCCGCCCCCAAGGGATGGTGCGCAGGAAGGCGATGGTGTGATCCACATGGCGCTGGATCTGCTGCCGCTCGTCGGCCGTGAGACTGCCGCGCGGAACCTGCAGGGCGAGCAACTCATCCTGGGTCAGGTAGGGTTGGGCGATCCCCGATTCGTCCATATAGGTCAGGTTCGCGATTTCCATGAGGCGGGCCAGAGCCGGCCGATCCATCAGCGTCGGTTCGTCGGCGGCCAGCACCAAACGCCAGCACTCGTCGAGAACAGCCGTGCGCGCGCCGAGGTCGGCATCGATGGCGGCCATCGCATCGTGCACAACCGCCGCGCCCGATTGGAAAAGCGCGAGCTTTGCGCGCAAGGCCTCGGCCTCGATGGATTTGCGCACGAAACGGAAACGCATGGAAACGGAAGCGAGCTGCCAGTCGTAGAGCTTCTTGGCCTTGACCAAGACATGCTCGCGAACGCCGACCTTGCCGAAGTCGTGCAGCATGCCCGCATATTCGAGCTGGCGGAGGTCGTCACGCGAGAAGTGCATCGCCGACAAGGGCCCGGCCGTGACGGCATCGACCTTCTCGGCCAAGGCCACGGAAAGCGTCGCCACCCGCCGCGAGTGCCCCGATGTCGTCGGATCGCGAGACTCGATGGCGGTCACCGAGGCGTCGACGAAGCTCTCGAACAGCCGGCGAATCTCGTCGTAGAGGATGGCGTTTTCCAGCGACACCCCGGCCTGCGAGGCCAGCGCCAACGCCATCTCTTCGGCGCGGTTGTCGAACGGCACCACCAGAGCGGCGAAATCCGCCGGCGTGAGCAGTTTCTTTGCCGGCTCGCGCTTCTTGTTGATGAGCTGGATGACCCCGATGACATCGCCCATCGCCGAGGTCATGGGCACGGTCAGCATGGAGCGCGCCTCATAGCCGGTCTTCTGGTCGAAGGTGCGGTTGTGGGTCAGCCCGGCTGTCTCGGTGGGATCCGTGGGCGCGAGCGCACCAAGGTTCGGAATATTGATGGGCCGGCCGCCGAGCACGGTCTTGCCTGCGATGGACGAGTCGTCGACCTTGAGGGTGAACTCTTGGAAATCGACGGCCATCGAGTCGTTTTGCGAAAGCATGAAGTGCAGGGTCGTGTTCCTGCTCTTGCCCGCGCCAAGCGCGGCCGATCGCCTGTGCAGGATCTCGCGCGGCAGGGGAACGCGCGGACTCGGCTGGGCGCTCGCATCGGTGGCAACGTTCGTGTCTCCCTCTGTGGCTTCGAGGACGTAGACACTACCGGCGTCCGCACCGGTGATCTGGCGACTCTTGAACAGAATGAGATCGAGCAGTTTGCGGATATCACGCTCGGACGAAAGCGCGCGCGAAATGGCGAGCAACTCGTCGCGTTCGTAGCGGGCGCGCTCGGCGGTCTGCTCTAGGTTGGCCGGCTTCTCGCCCCAAGCCATGGTCAAGCCCCTCACCCCCAACTACTTCGCGGGGCGCGCCCAACCACCCTGGTCGGCGTCGTCTTCGGCCCGCTTGCGTTCGTAGGCGCGGATAATCTTCGCCACCAGCGGATGGCGGACCACGTCGACCTCGGTGAAGTAGCAGATGGAGATCCCTTCGACATCCTTGAGCAGGGCTTCCGCTTCCGTGAGGCCGGAGCGCCTCCGGTCGGGCAGATCGATCTGCGTAACGTCACCGGTGACCACCGCCTTCGATTCGAAACCGAGACGGGTAAGAAACATCTTCATCTGCTCGCTCGTGGTGTTCTGGGCCTCGTCGAGAATCACGAAAGAGTCGTTGAGAGTGCGCCCACGCATGAAGGCCAGCGGCGCGATTTCCAGAATGCCCCGGTCCATGAGCTGCTGGGCGCGATCGAAATCGACCATGTCGTGTAAGGCATCGTAAAGCGGACGCAGATAGGGCGAGACCTTGTCTTCCATGGTGCCGGGCAAAAAGCCCAAGCGCTCGCCCGCCTCGATGGCCGGCCGGGTGAGCACGATGCGTTTCACCCGCTTTTCGAGCAGCTCACGCAAAGCGAGCGCCATGGCGAGGTAGGTCTTGCCCGTGCCCGCGGGACCAATGGCGAACACGATGTCGCGCTCGCGAATCGCATCTACGTAGCGCTTCTGCGCCAGACCCTTGGGCGCGATGGGGCGGGCGTGACTGCCCACGAGAATGGTGTCCGAGAAGACCTCTTGCAGGTTGGCACTGGCGTCGCCGCGCAGGACCTCGGCGGCGCGGCCCACGTCCTCGGGCCCGATGGGCCGGCCGCTGCGGGCCATGCGATACAGTTGCTCCACAAGGCGCCGGGCTTGCCCGATGGCATCGGCGCTGCCCATCAAGGTCAGCTCGTTGCCGCGCGAGTGCAGCCTGGCGTTGGTCTCGATCTCGATGCGCTTGAGGTTGGCGTTGCGCTCGCCAAAAAGCATCATCGCGACGCGATTGTCGTCGAGAACGACGCGATCCGACTCGACGTCGGCACCAGAGTGAGAATGATCGGAGGTCCGGGGACTCAAGATTGCACGATCTTCTGTAGCACGAACACCCGGTAAGAACCAGGCGGCAGTATTGCGGGCGCGGCGCTAGACTGCCCGCCTGTGAGCGACGAAACGCCAGCACCAACCTTGAATCTCGATCCTTTGCCCGGCAAACAAACCGGCGCCAACCTGACCCGCCTGGTGGATCTCATGCAGCGCCTGCTCGCCCCCGACGGGTGTGCCTGGGATCGCGAGCAAACCCTGGCCTCGCTCTTGCCCTATCTGGTCGAGGAAACCTACGAGGTCGTGGATGCCCTGCAATCCGGCAATGTGGCCGACCACTGCGAGGAGCTTGGCGATTTGCTCTTGCAGGTGATCTTTCAGGCCGAGCTACGCTACGCCGAAGGCGCGTTTGGCATCGACCAGGTCATCGACGGAATCGTGCGCAAGCTCGTTCGGCGACACCCGCACGTGTTCGGCGACGTGCAAGCGAACAACGCCGAAGAGGCGCTGGCCAGTTGGGCCAAGCTCAAGGCCACAGAGAAGGCCAAGAAGGGCAAGAAAGGCGCCCTTGATGGCATTCCGCGCAGCGCCCCCGCCCTGGTGCGCGCCATGCGCGCGGGCGAGAAAGCCGGCGCGGTCGGCTTCGATTGGCCCGACGTCGCGGGCGTGCGCGACAAGGTGAAGGAAGAGCTGGCCGAATTCGACGAGGCCTGCGCCAGCAAGGATCGCAAGGCCATGTCCGACGAGCTCGGCGATCTGCTGTTCGCCATCACGAACTTGGCGCGCAAGCTCGATCTCGATGCCGAACACGCCCTGCGCGAAGCCACCGATCGCTTCGGCCGCCGCTTCGGCTACATGGAAGAGCGCCTGGAGGCTGACAGCCGCGCCATCAAATCAGCATCGCCCGAAGAACAGAACGCCCTGTGGGAAGAGGCCAAAAAGGCCGGGGTGAAGTAGCGACGGGGGCCCACCACTACTCGACGAAGTCCAGATCCTTGCCATAGGTCTCGTCGAGCTGGGCCTGTAAGGAATGGCCTGGACGGAGCACTAGTCTTTCGGAGCCATGCCCCCTTCACCCTGTGGCACATTCCCCATCGCCGCGACGAGGCTGACCTGCGCAGACAGGGTTGGGACTCTATGCTTGCGGAGGTTCGCATGAGGCGCGCGCAGCAAGACCGGCCGTCGATTGTAGTGTCCGAGCAGCTGACGACCAAGATCCTCCCCATGACCCTGCCCATGACCCCCGGACACGCCCCGCACTTCGACTCGCTGGAAGACGGCTTCTTCAAGGAAGGTGACGACCTTTCGGATTGGCAGCCCACCACGGACGATTTCAATGACCCCACCAGGGTGTGCAAACCGGACCGTCGTCTGGCCCGACGCTGGCCCCTCTATGGCGCGGCCATTGGGGTTGCCTGTATCCTCGGTTTCGTGTTGCTCGGGCGCGCGCGGGCGACCGCGCCCCGGATTCCGGAACCCGCCACTCAAGTGGCCGCCCAGGTCACGCCGCCCGCCGAAATCTCGGTTGCTGCCGCGGTCACGCCGCCCGCCAAAGTCCCGGTCTTGGCTGAAGCCATCACCGAGCTTCCCACAGATTCTCCCGCACCTGCCCCGGTCGCCAAACGACAGGCACCTTCTCCTTCATTACCGGCGACCGGGGCGGTGGCGGCCAATCCACAGGTGGATGCATTCGAGGCTTGTCGGAAGTCCTTCGATCGGCACCGCGCCAAGGACGTGCTCGCAACCTGCCCCAAGGCCATCGACGAGACTCCGCAATCGGCGGAGCTAGCCGTCATGCTGGCGAAAACCGAGTTCGAGCATGGCCGAGCCCGCCAGGCGCTCGACTGGGCCAAGAAGGCGGTGGCTCTCGATGCCGACCACGCCGATGCCTACGTCTACCTCGGCGGTGCCGAACAGGCTTCTGGCCGGGCAGCCGCGGCCAAGGCAGCCTACAAACGCTACCTGCAACTGGCGCCGCAGGGCCGCTACGCCGCCGATCTGCGGGCCGTGCTGACTTCGATGTAGAAGCTAAAGCCAGTGCAGGGCGCGCCCGAGCAGCACGAACGGCACACCCCACAGTCCGGCAAATACGTCGTCCATGACCACGCCCCAACCTTCGCGCAAACCTTCCGCCTGGCGCGCGGGCCACGGCTTCCACTGATCGAAAATGCGAAACAGCACCACGCTGGCAAGGATGCCCTTCCAGTTGCTCGGAGCAGCCACCAGCGTGATGAGCACACCCGCGACTTCGTCGATGCACACGATCTGCGGATCCTTCAGCCCCGTCTTGCGCACGACTTGGGTCGCGGCCCACACCCCGACCAGGGTCACGATCGCGGCGCCCGCGGCAACCGCGAGGGGGCCGCCTCGCGCCAACAGAAGGTAGAGCGGAACGGCGCCGATGGTTCCCGCGGTACCAGGCATCTTGGGAAAGCGACCGCAACCGAACCAGATGGCCAGGATGTAGGCAAACCAATATTTCATGCTGCTCTTCACGTTTCCTCGCCAAGCATGCGGCGCACTTCCGCCGAATAGCCGCTGCCGTCGTGAACCACCAGCGGCGGCTCGTATGGCGCATTCTCCGACGAGCGCTTGGCCTCGACCAGAATGCGGTTGGGCACGTCGCCAGTGCGCGGTACCACCTCGCGCCAGCGCGCGACGGAAAAGCCGTGCGCCGCGATGCCAGCGCGAAGCTCGGCCGAACGATCGAACGGAAAAATCGTCGCCAGCCGTCCGTCCGGGCGCAAGGCCGCCACGGCCGCATCGAGCCACTCGGAGAGCGCCAGCGTCACCTCATGATTGGCCAGCGCCTTTTCCGACGATGCCGGAAGCACCCCCTCGCCCACCGGCCGAAATGGCGGATTGGTCGCAACCAGATCGAACGCCTGCGCCGCAACCGCGATCTTCGCGCGGATGTCTCCGGTCACGACCCGAAAGCGATGGACGAATCCGTTCGCTGCGCATCCCTGCTCGGCCAAGGCGGCCAGGCGCGGCTGAATCTCAACTCCGATCCCGCGCGCATTCGCATCCTGAGCCAGCAGCAAGAACGAGAGCGCGCCACTGGCGCAGCCGATGTCGAGAAAGTCACCGAAGGGCGGGCCGATGAAACCCGCCAGAAGCACCGGGTCGAGGCTGCTCCGGAAACCGTGCCGTGGCTGCAGCAGTTTCACACGCCCGCGCAGAAGCGTGTCGTGCGTGATGTCGGCTTCTTCTGGCACGCGGGCTCCGGCGGAACTAGGCGTCCGGTGGTTGGTCGGCTCGGATCTTCTGCATCACCAACCCCGTGGCCAGCTTGGGCTGGAAGTAGGTCGACTTCTGCGGCAGCACGAAGCCGGCTTCGCAGGCGTCGAGCACTTGCTCGGTCTTGGTCGCGTTCATGATGAAGGCGGCTTGTGCGACACCGCTCGCCACGCGCCCCAGGGTTTCGCCCAGATCGTGGCTGTAGGTCAGGTTCTGCTGTTTGGCCATGGCCTCGGCGCCGATGCCCAGAATCGGGTCCAGGACGAGGCCGTGCAACACGCTGACGTCTAGGCAGCCGAGCGCCTTTGGCCCCAGGCGCGAAAGATCCGCGTCCTTGCGCAGACGCAGCCAGGTCGTGCGATCTTGTTTTGGGCGGCGCACGGCGAAGGTCACCGCGGTCTCGCCTTCCCGGCGCAGGCGCTCTGCGATGCTGACGACGTCCTGCTCGTCGCCCTGCTCGACCACGAACCACGGCTTGCACCGCTCGGCCAAGTCGTCGAGCGCTTTCTCGGGCAAGCCGTGCACCATCCGGTGCGTGGGCAGCACGAGCAGTCCCGGATCTTCCGCGCGGGCGAAAAACATGGGACCGAAATCGGCCTGCGAGGTGCCCGGCGCGGCGCCCGCTGGCCGGAGCGCATCGCGAATGGCAACCATGGTTTCGTAGCGATGGTGGCCGTCGGCGATCATGACCTGTTTGGGCGCGAGCGCCTGCGCGACGGCCGCGATGGTGGCCGCGTCCGTCACCACCCACAGTCGATGCCGGCAGCCATCGGGCGTGGTGGCATCCACGTCGGGAGCGCCCGTGGTGGCGCGCTCCAGCGCCGCCTCGGCCACACCCTGTGGATCGCGATAGAGCGTGAAAATCTGCGAAAAGTGCGCCTCGGTGGTCTTGATGAGCTTGAAGCGGTCGACCTTGGGTCCCGAGAGCGTGTGCTCGTGCGGCAACACCACACGCGCCGAGAAGGGCGAAAGCTCGATAAGCGCGAAGAAGCCCTTGCGCGTGTACGTGCGGGAACCATCGCCCGTGTCGAAGGAAAAGATCTGCTCGTAGCGATAGAGGGCTGGCTTCGGATCCTCGCGCAAGCTTCCATCGGCCATCCAGGCAGCCAGCAAGTCGCGCGCGTGCTCGTATTTCGCATCGCCCTCGCCGCGTGGCAGATCGAGGTGGACGATGTTGCGCGCGTGCTGCGCTTCGAGCTCGGCTCGCTGCTCGGCCGAGATGACGTCATAGGGCGGCGCGATCACCTTCGCGGTCTCGGGCAAACGCGTTGGATCGAAACGAAGCGCACGAAAAGGGACAATGCGAGCCATGATTTGGGCACTCTAATTTCCAAGCCCAGGAAAGCCAAGCGTGATGGTCAGCTGAATTCACCACAGAGGCGCAGAGAGCACCGAGGTTGCGCAGGAAGAAGGGTTCGGATCCGGGATCCGGAGAACCCCTTGCTTCCGGCCTCTGTGCTCTCCGCGTCTCTGTGGTGAAATAGCATTCTCCTAGCTCAGCTATCCAGCTCGGGATATAAGTGCCGAAGCCCCTCGGTGGTGGGCGGACAAACGCCGCGCTCGGTGATGATGCCGGTGACCAGGCGCGCTGGGGTGACGTCGAAACCGGGGTTGGCCGCGGCGCTGCCCTGGGGCAGGACATTCACGGACGCAAGCTCGCCTTGGGCGGTGCGACCGCGTATCCAGCGAACCTCGTCGGCGCTTCGCTCTTCGATGACGATTTGGGCCACGCCGTCGGTCATCTCCCAGTCGATGGTCGGGCCGGTCAGGGCCGCGTAGAAGGGCACGCCGCAGTCTCGAGCCGCCAGCGCCTTCAGATAGGTCCCGATCTTGTTGCACACATCGCCGTTGGCGGTCGTGCGGTCGGAGCCGACAATGCAAACGTCGACGCGGCCGTGCTGCATGAGGTGGCCGCCAGCGTTGTCCGCGATCACGGTGTGGGGAACCCCGTGCTGGCCCAGCTCCCACGCCGTCAGCGAAGCACCCTGGTTGCGTGGCCGTGTCTCGTCCACCCACACGTGCAAGGCAATGCCCGCGTCGTGCGCTTTGTAGATGGGCGCCAGTGCGGTTCCATAGTCCACCGTCGCCAGCCAGCCGGCGTTGCAGTGGGTGAGCACGTTGATGCGCTTTCCTGGTTGTTTCTTGGCGATCTCGGCCAGGATTTGCTTGCCGTATTCGCCGATGGACGCGCAGGCGGCCACGTCCTCGTCGCAGATCTCAGCGGCGGCCTGAAACGCCGCGGCCGAGCGATCGGCCACCGGCAGGGGCGCCACGGCGGCCACGACCTCGTTCACGGCCCAGCGTAGGTTCACCGCCGTGGGGCGCGTGGCGATGAGCCTCGTGCGCGCGACCTCCAGGGCCGGGGTCGAAGCATCCGCGCGCAGGGCCAGCGCCATGCCGTAGGCGCCGGCAGCACCGATGAGGGGCGCTCCCCGCACAATCATCTCGGCGATGGCACGCACGGCATCGTCGAGGGTGTGCAGGCGCATGAGGGCGAATTCGTGCGGTAGCCGCGTTTGATCGATGACCTCGACGACTTGGCCGCCGTCGACGGGGTAGATGGTTCGATAGTGCTTGCCGCCGACCTTCATCGATTCACCCGAGGTACTTTCCGATGATGAGCGACAGACGATCGCGTACGTCGGTGGGAATCATGCGTTTGTCGCTCCAGATGCCCAGCTTGAGCGCCGATTGGCAATCGCAGGGGTGCGCGCTTCGAGCCGCGACATGCGGGATGGCCTTGGCGATGAGAGCAAGCGCGTTCTGCGTCGCCGCCTTCACGTTGCTGATGATTTCTTCCAGCAAGCGCAACTTGTCCTCGTCGTCCGGCCGTTTGCGCCAGCAATCGTAGTCGGTAGCCAGCGCCACCGCTGCGTAGCAAATCTCCGCCTCGCGCGCCAGCTTGGCCTCGGGCATAAGGGTCATGCCGATCAGATCGCCGCCCCAGGCGCGATGCATTTCGCTTTCGGCGCGCGTGGAGAACTGCGGGCCTTCCATGCACACGTAGGTTGCGCGCGAGTGCAGCTTGACCGGCAAACCAGCGCCCACGTCGGAAAGCACGTGACGCAGGGTCGGGCAGAACGGCATGGCCATCTCGACGTGCGCGGCGATGCCATCGAAGAACGAGTTGGGCCGGCAGAAGGTCTTGTCGATAACCTGGTCGGGCAACACCAAATCGCGAGGGGCAATGGTTTCGCGCAAGCTGCCGACGGCAGCGCTGGCCAGGATGTGGGTCACACCCAGGGATTTCAGTGCATAGATGTTGGCGCGAAAGGGAACCGACGATGGGCCGAGCAGGTGGCCTTCCCCGTGCCGGGAAAGCAGCGCGACCGGCATTCCTGCGATTTGCGTGGTGATGACAGGGCCCGAGGGCATGCCGAAGGGCGTGTCGATAGTGTGGCTTTTTCCGGCTCCGAGCGCCCCCAGCGATTCGCCAAGGCCCGTGCCGCCAATGATGCCGATCATGCGTTTCCTCCCGTGTGATTCATGAACACAGGGAGAGTGCCCGGTCGCGCCCGCCAGTGCAAGCGCGGTGCAAATTCGCAGGTGGGGTGAACCCTCTGGTCTAAAACTTGTACGAAATCTTGCCGCTCATGTGCAGGGTCACGTCGGCGGACCATTCGACTTCGGGGAACACGCCCGCGAGCACCATGGTGACGATGACCTTCTTGGCGGCCCACACCTGCGAGACGTTGATGGGATACAGGGTCTTGGCATCCATGATTGGGCTGGCGACCGCGTTCGCGGGACGTTCGTAATTGACGATCTCGACCGGCGGCGTCGTCGCGCCGTCCGTGCCATCCGCCATGGTGATGTGGGCGTAGTGGATGAAGCTGAGATCCTGAACCGCGCCGACGGCCTTGAGCTCGACCTCGTAGGCATAGACTTCGGAGTTGAGATCCTTGGCCCAGGACAGGTCGTCCGAGGTCAGAGTGAAGGATTGGGTGATCGACACTTCGCCGAGCTGGCTGCTGCCGGGAAGCGCTCGGAATTCGACCGCTTTTTGGGTCACCTCGGCCTGGGGAACATCGGCCTCGACCTTCGCGCACGAAGCAGCCGCTGCCGCCGCAAAGGTCAGTGCCATTACCAAAGGAGTTCTTGTCGTCGTCGTACGCATGATTGCCTCACATCAAAAAGACGATGAGCCCTATCTTGAGCGATGAGCCCGTAACCTTGATCTTCGGATCCTGATTCACCGTAACCACCGTGCTCGATCCGGAGCCGCCGAGCGCATCGTTTACGCCGTGGAGCTGGGCCCACAGCATGGACACACCGCCATGGACGAAAAAGATGGCGTGCTTGCCGCCGAAATCGAGACCTACGTGCGCGTTGGCGTAGTCGTAACCGACCTTGTCGAGCAAGGGACTGTCCTTGAACTGGCCGCTCGCCATGCGGCGGACCAATCCGTTGGCATCGCCTTCGTTGTAGTGGCCGTATTCGAGCGAAGCCGACGGACCCGCGCCAAAGGGAAGCAGGCTGAAGCCGCCGCGCCAGCCCTTGCTGACCGAATTGCTGCCCCCACCGCCATACACCCGAAACCACTGCCACGGCCTGACCACCAACGAACCGATGGCGCCATCGGGAACGCCCACGTCGGCCATTACGCCAACCACTGGCCAGCGCTCAGCGTGCTTGGCTGCAAGCGCCGACTCGATCGTGTTCTGGTCCTGGGCGTACGCCGACGCCGGCGCGGCAGCAGCCCCCATCCCAAGCAGCGCGGCCATGACCAGTGTGAGCTTCATGACTCTATTATTGTTCTAGTAAGTAGTAATGTCAAATACAGTTTATATAAAACAAATCTTTTTCGTCGCGAATTCTTGGGCTCAGCGACGTAGTCTCCTATCAAGCTGAAATCACAAGGTATTTCCAAGCATGCCGTGTCCCGTGTGAAGAGAATTGAACGACTGCCAGGCCAAGGACGTCTCCAAGGCGAATAGATCTGCGCTCAGATCTGGATCGCGCCCCTGCGCAAGACCTCGACCTCGTCGCCGCGCAGCCGTACCAGCGTGCTCGGCGGTCCGCCTGGCGTCTGGCCAGCGTCGAGAAGGTGGAACGCCTGCTCGCCGAAGTAGCCGCGAACCTCCTCGGCGGTTCGGGCCGGAGGCGCGCCGGCGGGATTGGCGCTGGTCGCGGTGAGGGGACGACCAGCCGCCACCACCAGCGCCTGCGCGACGGGATGCGACGACATGCGTGCGGCCACGAAGCCGTCGCGAACGATGGCCGCGGGCAAGTCCGTTCTCGCCGGCAGGGCAAGGGTCAAGGGTCCGGGCCAGTGCGCCGCCACGAGCTCGCGCGCCCGCCACGGCACCTCGGCGCACAGCCCGGCGAACATGGTCAAGTCAGCGACGAGAAGCGCGCTCGCCTTTTCGCCATCGCGTCCTTTCAGCTCGAACAGTCGATCGAGCGCCGCTCCGTCGAGCGCATCCACCGCAAGCCCGTAGTAGGTTTCGGTCGGAAAGGCGACGATCTCGCCCCGACAAAGGGCCACGGCGGCCTCGGCAACTTGGTCCGGCAAGAACACGGTCATGGCTGAGCTTATACGGCGACCGGGCCGCGACGCCAGTCCTGGCGAACTTCAGTTCGTTCCAAGTTCCACCGAAAGAGACACGAAGAGGTCGTGATGTCTGGCGATTCCAACAAGGCGCGATTGGCTGAGCTTCTCGCTCAGTGCGTGGGCGAGCTGCTCGCCGAATTGGGGGTGCAGGCCGTGCGGCAAACCGAGATGCGGCAGCCGCCGCCCGCCGGAAAGAGCATCGCGGCCTTCAGCGGGTTTGGCAACAACGAGCTCAGGGGCTCGTTCACCTTCTTGGCTCCCAGTGCGCTCTTCTCGCGGCTTCATCCTTTGCCACTCACTGTAACGCCACGCGATTTGACCGACTGGGCCTGCGAGATGGTGAACCAGTCGGTCGGCCGTCTTCGCAACCGGTTGCTGGCCTACGGGGTGAGTTTGGCTCTTAGCCTTCCACAGAGCGCATTGGCCGAGGAATTGCAACTTTCCTCCAGTCTCCAACCCGGTCGGACTCCCATTTCTTTCGCCATTGATGGTATGGTCTTGGAAGGCTGGCTTGAGCTCGACATCGAGCCTGTTTTCCGACTCGCGGAAAGCCCCTTGGGCGAAGCAGGAGCATCCCTCAAGGAAGGTTCCATTGTTCTCTTCTAGACTCCGCGGCGCAACGTCATGAACAGCAAGACCGTACTTGTCGTGGACGACTCCCTCACGGTTAGACAACAGGTCTCCCTGGCCCTGAAGTCGGCTGGGTACCAGATCGTCGAGGCCTGTGATGGACGGGAAGGCGTGGATGCCTTGCGCGCGCACGCAGAAATCGCCATGGTCCTGTGCGACCTCAACATGCCCTGCATGAACGGGCTCGAGTTTCTCGAGACGATCAAGGGCGACGCCGCAGGGCCGCCCGTGCCTGTGGTCATGCTGACCACGGACGGATCGCCTGAGCTCATCACGCGGGCCAAGCGCGCCGGGGCCAAGGGCTGGATTGTCAAGCCGTTCCAGACCGATCTTCTCCTGGCGGCAGTACGCCGCATCGCGGGCGAGCCAGGCTGATGCGGGCTGCCTGAACATCGTGAACGGCAGCGGGCGTCCGTCGAGCTCTCTGGTACCGGTCTTCCCGCTACTTGGCGAACTCGCAGCTGACGAAGGGTTCGCGTAGGGTGTCGACGAAGTTCTCGCTGATGGCCGTGCCCTCGATCGCGTCGTACAGGTACACCTGGTGCGTGCCCGATGCAGGGTAGACCATCGCCGCGGTCGTCGGGTCGTAGTAGGGCGCGGTGATGATGCGCGATTTTGCCAACTCGGCGTGGGCTAGCAGCACCGCCACACTGGCCTCGTCAATCGAGCGCCAGCCATTGCCGCTGAAGGTCGCATAGATCGCCCCGGCGTAGGAGCCCGCGGTGTAGTACTCGTTGCCGTCGGGGAAGGCCACCGGCGCGACGCGCGGGCCGGTACAGGCAAGGTCGGCCCCCTGCTTGATGCCCAAGCCGGGGGTCCCCGTCCCATAGCGGGGCTGGGTCGTTGGCGTCGCTCTCAGGTCCCAGAGCTGCATCAGGTGCAGCTCGATGGGCGAGGCAAGTAGGTAGTTGGCGGCCTCGGGGTCCTTGAGGATGTTGTACATTCCCGAGCCACCCGAGCGGTATATCGACAGCATATTCGTTTGCTCGGCCGCGCCGGGCTCGTCCGTGGCCGTCCAGTACACGGCGATATTGGGAGCGATGCTCGGGTCCTTGGTCAGCGCGAGCGCCACGTTGGTTGCCTTGGTACCCAAGAGAATGACCAGCGGGTCGGTGCGCGACGAGATGTGGGCCTTGGCGATGATGAAGTCGACTGCCTCTTCGCCGTCGAAGGAGGAATTGCCGAGCTGGCCCACGAGGTCGGCGTAGGTGCCCAGGGCGCCACGCTTGATGGGAAGGCCGGCCTCGCCGCAAAGCGAGGCAACGCGCTCGACTTCGCTCACCTGGTCGTCAATCGACCCGCCGTTGGCGTTGGCCGTGGTGACGCCGAGCAACTGCAGCAGATCCGAGCGCAGGAGCAGGTAGATGAGCGCGTACTGGTCGCCCACCGCACCCTGCTCGCGCACGCGGGCCGTGGTCGGGTCGCCATGAAACTGGGCGTCGGTCTCGAAGATGATGTGTGGACGCTGATCCTGCTGCACAGACGTCAGCTTGCTGCACGTGAGCGGCGAGGCGAGCACACACCGACCGCTGTCCGGGACCTGGCCCACCTCGCAGGCGGGGACAACCAGCAGCGAGAGCACGACCACCAGCGCGAGCCGCAGGCAGCCCGCCTCCCTCGTGCCGTGACCACTGATATGGGAACCCTGGGAGGGTTCCCATACCCTCCCGCGATGGTTCGCAGCCGGCAATGCCGGCTGGCTGCCCACGCGACTGGAGACCGAAGCCATCATGCGCGGTTTCAAAGCTTGCATCAGTCCACCTTGGCGATCAGGGTGAGGTAGAAGAGCCGCTGATCGAGCCCCACGGCGGTGAGCTCCGGATGGCCAGCGTACGAGTTGGCCACCGGGGTACCGTTGTGGTACGAGTTCTCCACCACCAGCTTGAGCTGCAGCTTGGGCGTGACTTCGTACACGGCCGAAGCCGAGACGGCGATGAGGGGCTTGCGGCGCGCAGTCTCGTCCCACGTCGAATCCGCGGTCGCCGCGAGCGCCTGCGCCTGGTTCCACACGGGAAGGCTCGAGTAGTAGCGGGCTGCGGCGCCAATCGACAGCGCCTTCGCGAAGCCGGGAACGACCAGCATGCCGGTCAGCTTGATCTGGTGCGGGTAGTACAGACGCCAGCCTGACCTACTGGCGTCGGTGAGCTGGATCTCCTGCGCCGTCACTGCGTCCAAGCCGAGAGGCCGGCTGTAAGCGTAGGAGAGCTGCGCCGTATCGCCACGATTTGTCTGCACCTTGCCGACGAGCTCGCCTCCGATCGAGGCGAACCGGGAGACGGCGTTGCGCTGGCCCACATCGTAGACGATGTAATGATCGAACAGGTTGTAGTAGCCGTTGATGTCGCCGATCAGGTTGAACCTCTTGTAGGTCTTCTGGCCGTGGACGTTAAGCTCTACGCTGTCCACGGTCTCGGGCGCAACCACAGGCGGTGGCGCGGCCCACGTCGGACCGCCGTACTGTCCAACCGGGGTCCAGTAGCTATTGTTCGGGCCGGCCAGCCGGCGGTTTGTTTGCAGGTCGTTGGCATCGGCGACACGGAAGCCACGCTGGTAGGCGATGCGCGTGCTCAGGCCGTGGATGAGCTGGTACGCGAGAGACAGTCTTGGCGAGATCTGCGACACATGGTCCTTAGGCATCACGTCGTAGGAATCGCGCGCCACGAAGTAACCGCCGCGAAAATCGACGAGGTCATAGCGCAGGCCCACCACGGCGAGCAGGGCGCCGTAATCGAGTACGTCCTCGGCAAAGGCGCTATACTCGTTCCAGCGACTCAAGCTGTCGAAGGCCACATCGCGGGGCACGGCATAGAACCATGCTTTGTTGCCGTCGAACTCGCGCGTGCCCACCTCGGCGCCCGCCGCGATCTTGTGTCGCGTGAAGGCTTCGAGCTTGTAGACCAGACGAGCCGAGTAGTTGCTCTCGCGACCTGTGTAGGGCAGGGCCTTCTGCGTGTCGCCGATGGCGGTGGTGCTGGGCATGGTGGCCAAGAGCTCGCGCCCGTCGCGCGCGGTGAAGCCCGACTCATGCAGCATGACCGAGCCTATGATGCTGATCTCCTGCTTGGAGGTCAGCGGGATCGCGTATTCGGGCCTCAGCGCCAGATAGGCTTCGTGCCAGCCAGTGGGCTGCTCGCCCGAAGCACCGGCAGCCTGTGTGCTCCACATATCGAGGTATTGCCCTTTGACGCGTAGGTGGCCGTCGCGCCAGTTGAGGGTGACTTTGCCACTCGGCTGCAAGCCGCCCTGGACATTGCTGGACATGTCGAGGCCTTGGTTCCAGTCGTGCTCTGCCGGCACGAAGCCGCCGGCCCGCGCCAGGCCAGCGTAGATGAACAGGTCATTGGTCTTGCGGGGCCCGTAAGTGAGGCCGTAGCTCGCCTGAACATTGGTGGCCACATCGAAAGCCCCGAGCTCGCTGGTCATTTCGAAACCGGGATGGCTGCTGCCAGTCTTGGGCAGCATGTTCACGAAGCCACTGATCGAACCGCTGCCATAGAGGATGGCGCCCGGACCTTGGATGACCTCGACCGCGTCGATGTCGCCGAGCAGTGGAAGCGCCAAGGCCATATTGTAGCCGTAGTCGAAGCGCTGATTGAGGTTCTGGCCATCGAGCATGACGACGGTCTTGGCGTTGGAGTCGGTCACCGCTCCACGTTGTGCAATCACAGGCCCGAAGAAGCGATCGTTGCCGACGAAGAGGCCCGGGACAGTTGCGTCCAGCAGCTCCGCGAGCGTACGCACCGGCAGCTTGGAGAAACTTTTGACCTCGAGCTTGTATGAGGTGTTGGGCACCTTCTCTGCCGGAAGTGCGAAGAAGCTCGCGCTGCGCACCTGCACGTTCAGCAGATCCTCGAGCGAGAGATCCTCGAACCCTCCGAGCTCAACAGCGACGTCGGGGCCCAAGGCCCCGGTGGCCGGGGCCTCTCCCACCGCCGGACTCTCGGCCGCAGCCATCCCCGAAGAGAGGGCCAGTACAGCGGCCAGTACAGCGGCAATGAGGGGTCGCACAAGAGTACTCTTCATCGAAACCCAATCCGTGCAGCGATGAACATCAAGAGCGGCGCGGGGACAAACCATGATGACTCTCCCAAGCCCATCCGCCCTACATAAGCATCGGAAGAACTCGGGCTGCCAGCGCGTTATGGCTCGGCAACCTGCACGGTCAACGACTTCCATTCCGACGTGCCCTGCGGCGGGAAGATGGTAATGAAGCGGTCATCCTTGGCTGCCGCTTCGTACTTGCGCTCATACGCCACCTTGCCCTGATTCACGCCATTGACCGTGATGCCAACCATCTCCTCGGGGATGTACAGGTGGAGCTTGACGTCGACGAAATCGTCCGGGGGCAACCCCGCCTGCACGTACAGGATGTTGTAGATGAGATTGGTGGATCCAGGAGCGTCATCAACTTGGTTGACGACGAAGAGCACTTGGTCGGTGGCGCGCCGGTAGATCATCGTGAACACGGCCGCCCAATGCGCATTGGGCACGTCGTACTCGAAATTGATCCAGGTTTGCGAGCCAACCCAGGGCCACCCAGTGTAGATCTGGCCTACCGTGGGGAGAGCAAAGTCGTTGTTGTCGAGCGAGCGGGCACTCCAGAGGAGCTCCGTGTGGTTGGGATAGTCCATGCGCGGACGTGAGTCGAGGCAGTCGCCGCCGGTCTGTCCTCCTTCCGAATGGAACACGCCATTTTGGATGGTGAACTTCGCGTCTTGGGCGAAGTGGTCGCTTTCACGATCGCGAATCACCCAATCGAGCACGCCGTCGGCATTGCTGTCCTGTAGGGTTGGGTCGGTGGCGAAGACCGTTGATACGATGGTCGGCACCTGCTTCGGCGCAGTGCTGCTACTACCACAAGCCGCCAAGGTGCAGAACCCCAGAGAGAGAGAGAGAAGGACCCTGGATCGCGTACTCGACGACATGGCCATCCCTCCTCCTCTGGTCGCCCGAACCGGGCCCCTGGGGCATCCAAATCCAACCAAGCTTGCGATCTTCATCATCTTCATCACCGTCACCCTTCTTTCTTTTTGAACCCTGCTGCACATCACATCCGGTATCGTCGGTTCGCGGGAATAGTTGAGTCGCCATTGGTGACCAACCCATCCGGCGCGGCAATCCCCAATTCCCGGCACCTGCTTCGGCGGAAACTACTCCAAGGCCTTGTCGATGTGCTTCAGGGCATCGGGCCGCAGGCCGAAGTTGGCCCGAACCAGCCTGATGTCGACCACGGTCTTTACCGAAAGCGGCAGCTCCACGGGATGGCTTTCCACCTGCCAGTTGTTGTCCGACAGGTCGAACAAGAGATTCGCAGCCTGCAAGCCCAGAGCCTCATGATCAGGCACAACGGCCAGTGTTCCCAGGGGGGAGCTCGGCTCGACCAGATTGGGAACGCCCACAATGAGCGGGAGTTTTGCGTCGCTCAGTTCCGAGCTCCACGCATCGTCGATAAACTCCGCGTTGCGCACAAGCTCATTATCATTGAGCATCCAGACGGCGTCGACTTTGCTGTTTCGGGCGAGACTGTGAAGAGCTTCGCGCAGCCCAGCCGCTGTCACATCGTTGGGCACGGAGACGGAGATGAGATCGACATGTTCCTTGGCCGCGAGGGCAGTCTGGTACTCCACGAACTTTCGGAATGCCGGACGATAAATCACCCCCACGCGGTTGATCGGGGCGCTAATCACGGATCGGAGGTTGACGAAGGCGGTGACGCCGGGAACCTCATAGGCGATGCCCGTTGCGCGTCGAAGTCGAGCCTGCACTTCTTCTACGAAAGAGGCCATCAATAGGACTGCGGGAGGCATGGGAGCGGCCGGATTGGCCGTCTGGTATTGGTGATACAGGTTCATGGTGGCGTTGTTCATGAGAACCAGGCACACCGGGGCCACGGTTTGGATGGCCGAGCCAAGATCTGCAACCGTGGTTTCCGGGCCGACGGCGAGCGTATGGATATTGAAACTCTTCTGCACCTCCCATACCAGGCTCTTGCGGACTTCAACGAAATTCGGTGAGTTAGGCATGGCAATGAGGAGAGTAGGCACGCCACTTCGTGCAGGCGGATCGGTGATGGGAGGCAGGCCTTGCGCGGGCTCGCCGTATTCATTGCCGGCTGTGGCGCAGCCTGCGAGCAACAGAAGTAGGGTCGCTGATATCGAGGCCGTTCTCCGATTGGGGGTGCTGCCGGCAGTCATTGCACGCTCCATGAGTCGATGCCCAAGAGGCGTTTCGTGGGTGCGTCGAGTTGTTGAAAGGATCTGATGACAACGTCCCGGGCCACCGGATTTAGAACTGCGACTGCAGGCAGGCCCACGGGGCCCCCTGGCAGTTCCTTGGTCTTGATGACAAGGCGGGTCCGCTCCACCAGCCGGCCCAGCATGGAACTGGGAAGAACGATTCCATCGGCCGCGGAGAACTCGAGCAGGGACAAAAGGTCTTCGATCTTTGCCACCCGCTTGATCTTGATGTCCGTCGCTTTGAGCAGACCGTTGAGGAAGGTCTGAGTTCCATCGCGGCCGAGCAGATCGACCACACCGATGGTCTTTCCCGTCAACGAGCCCTCCGGTGGCTGGTTGACCGAAGCAAGCAGATAGGGTTCGACACTCTTCCCGTCACGATACCCTTGTAGGGATGCCGTCTTCCCGCGTTGCTGCAAGATCGGCCCAATGCTTAGCACCGCATCGGGGTGGCCATTGCTCAATCCTTCTTCAAAGTCCCGAAGGCGCCCGAACACGGTGATGCCTAGTTCAGGCAAATGCTGCTGTAGTGTCTTCTCGACGACGCTCGACTTGGCATCAAGCTGGAGAAAAACATGTACCACCGGCTTGGCGCCTTGGGCCATCGCCCCTCGCAGCGGCTGATAGGGGCGCACAAAGCCCACGCCCACCACAAGCCACGCGAGAGCCAGCAGTACCCGTCGGCGTGGGTTGTGAAGGCGGGTCATGTCTACGCTGCGACTTCCACGGCTTCGACGCCGAAGCGCGGACCTACCTCGGGCAGTGGAAAGATGAAGCGGAAGCAGGTGCCTTGGTGGGGTTTGGTGATGACCACGATCTGGCCGCCCAGGTCGTCCACCTGGTGGCGGATCGCGGACAGACCAACGCCGCGTCCGGAGACTGCGGTGACCTCACCCTTGGTGCTGAGTCCCATGACAAACATCGCGCGAAGCAGATCGTCCTCGGTGGCGGCGGGTAAGCCCAGCTTGACCGCGGCACCCTTCACACCCTCCCAATCGATGCCACGACCGTCATCCTCAATCTCAACCACCAGCCTATGGCCGCTGACCGCGGTCGAAAAGCGCAGCTTGGGCCGTCCAGGCTTGCTTGCTTGCTCGCGTTCGGAAGGTGTCTCCAGGCCGTGATCTACCGCATTGCGCACGACGTGAACCAGATCGGTCCAGAAGCCGGCCCAAGCTTTGGGCGCCAACCGCACCCCGTGGGGTTGAATCTCGACCTCGATCTCGCCTTTGCCCAGCCGACTGGCCAGCGCCACGGCGTAGCGGCCCAGGCGCTTGAGAGGCAGCTCGGACGCCTCCAGCCACCAGGAGGCCAAACGATCCGCGACATGCGAATTGGAAGCGCCTGCGCGGACTTCGTCCTCGAGCTTCTCAATCTCCTTGATGCTGACCTCGAGCACGTCGCGTCCCTTGTCGCCCAGGAAGGTCCTCAAGGCCTCATTCAACGTAGCCCAGCGTTGTTCCAGTTGCGCGAGCGCTTCGGCCGGCAGTGGCGTCGACCGGGCGACCAACTCGTCCTCGGCCTGGTGGCATAGATCGGCGACAATGGCGAAGCCCATCAGCGCAGCGGTGCCTTTCAAGGTGTGCAGGATACGCTTTTGCCCGAGCAGATCGGCGCCGAGCACTTGCTTGAACTGATCGTCTGCCTCATCGACAAAGGCCAGGAACCCGCCGCGATCCTTGGTGAGCGCTTCGAACATGGCGAGGATTTCTTTGCGCTCAGCCTCCTGCCGGGCGTGCAGCAGTTCCGCCGTCACGTCGTTGATGACGATGAGCAGGCCGTCAAGTCGATCGGCCTTCACGATTGCGGAGTAGGAGCAACGGAACTCGCGTCCTTCATGACGCAGACGTGCAGGCAGCTGCTGGACGCACAATTCCCGCGGGAGAAATTCCTCGATCAATGCCTCGTAGCCCAAGGCGAAGCTGGCCGCGTACATCGCGTCGACCTTGGCGATATGATCCACGAACTTGGTTTCGCCTTGGTATGGACCAAACCAGCGGTCGACGATCGCCGAACGTTCCTGCGCCAGCAAACCCGACGTCGAGGCCGTGAGAAAGCCTTGGTCGACGTTGTCCAAGACCAAGCGCATGTCACGGTTGCGGCTCGCCAACTCGCGAGTGCGTTCCTGCACCTTGGTTTCCAGGGTGCGATTCATCTGCTCTAGACGTTCGTAGGAATCCCGCAATTCGGCGGCCATGTTGTTGAAGGCGCCGCCGAGGATCTCCAATTCGTCGCCGCTGGTTATGTTGACCCGGACGTCGCGCTTTCCGGAGGCGAGGGTGTTTACAGCCTGGGTCAAGTCGGTCACCGGTCGGGTGATGCGGGCGGCGGATTGTTGGCTGCGTAGCGCACCCATGACGATGGTCACGGTGCCGAGCAAGAGCAGCAGGCCCACCGTGAGCAAGAGAGCGCGCCGGGAATCGGTGCGGGCCTCGCCCAACGCCTTCTGCAAGGGACGGTCCGACATGCCGTAGTAGAGTCTGCCGAGCTCGGTCCCCCTGTCGTCGACAACCGCCATCGAGAACTCGAAGACATTCTGTCCAAGCGCATTGCGGTAGATTACCCTCACGCCTGGTTCCTTCTCAGTTCTCAGATCGATGGCGAGCCGTTTCCAATCGTCGGAGCCCTTGGCCGCACCTTGCCGGGTGGCGAAGCCCCAAGCTTTCTGCTGGTCGTCGAGAAAAAGGCCGTACACGAGCTGTTCGTCCTTCTCCAGCGTTCGTTCGACCAAACGAGCCACGTCGCCAAACGCGTTGTCCATGACCAGATCGCGTAGGCCCAAGGCTTGGTTTACAACCAGTCCGCTGCCCTTGTTCTCGATGCTGGCGCGCAGGTGCTCCTCGATGGTCTTCAGCGTTTTCTGCGAAGCGAAAAAGTTCATCGCAGCCACCACCAGCAAGGTTGCCGTCGAAACGACGATCAGCGTCGCAATCATCGTTCGAACCAGCTTCGCTCTCAGGCTCGTCCTCATTGCGGGTGACCTGCAAGAAGTAGCGGCAGAAGGGTCGAGAAGCTTGAATCCGCCTCGGGGGTCCCGTCAGCGCGTGCTTGAGCCAACGTCAGGGGCCAAAGACCACTATGGGCTCCTGCACGGTGCCAGGTTCTAGCGCGCGAAGACGGGACAAGATCGCATTCGTCACTTCGTGGCCACGCGGAACCAACAGCGAGCCCGTGTTTGAAATGACGTCTTGGACCAATAGCATTCCGACTTGCAGAGACGCGAGTCCAATCCCACCTGCACCCGAAGCCGCCTTGTTCTTCACGCGACCGAGCGCGCTGAGCAGCTTTGGATCGTAGCGCCCTTTGCGGCCCTGCAGGGTGCTGATGACCACCCCAGGGGATACGCCGCCAGCTTCAAGAAAATCGTAGTCGCTGACCAGCTTGAGTATCCGAGCGCCCAAGGGTATGGATTCACCTTGGGGAGCCCCGCGCGGCGAGCCGGAACCGTCAAAGCTATATTCCTGCGCGTCTAGAATGGCACAAACCAAATCGAGGCGAGGGATGCTTTCCAGCAACTGGAGAGAGATCTTGGGAACGCATTGCGTTGACTCGATCTCTACAGCAGTGAGGGTCTTGCCATAATAGAGCTTCTCGTTGTTTTCTGGCGTGAGAACGATGCAGCCGATTTGCGAAAGCATGACCGCCACTTCGAGCTGCCACGAAAACGGCACGCCCAGTCCCGCCACCAATTCCGCCGCGTGCTGTTTGAGTCGCGTTGCGCGTCCGAAGATCAGTGGGCTGGCGAGGGACAAGATCTCGGTGAGAGCCTTGATGCTTCCCCGCAAGGTCTTCTCCAAGAGCTCTTTCTCGGCCGTGACGAGGCGATGTTGCGATACGGCGGCCTCGATGGCAGTGAGGAGCGTAGGAGTGCTACAGGGTTTGGTAAGAAACCGGAAGACTTGTCCGTGGTTGACCGCGGCAATCGCCGATTCCATATCGGACTGTCCGGTGAGCAAGAGCCGGACAATATCCGGCGCGCGCTCTCGAACTTGGCTCAAGAAGGCCGCGCCGTCCATTTCCGGCATGCGCATGTCGGAAACGACCACGACGGGTGGGTCGTTTCCGTCGATGATTGCCAGTCCGCCCAGTCCATTGCCAGCAGTCGAGACGCGGTAGTGACGCCTCAGATTGAGGACCAGTCCTTCCAGCACTTTGGGTTCGTCGTCGACGCAGAGAATATGGAGTTGCTCAGTCATGTCTCTTCCTATCTTTTGTCGCCAATTGCTTCCTCCGAAATGTTCGCCATCTGTGCCAGGTGCCATGAATCGGCGGAATGAAGACGGCCTTGAGTTGGTACGTGCGACCGTGCCTTGCTCAAGAGATCAGCCTGGCCTGTCGATTCGACGGACCATGGACGAGCAGCAGCTCCTTCACGAACGCTTGCGCGCGAGTGAGGCCCGCTACCGCGCCTGTTTCGAAGGCGCGCCGGTGGGACAGGCACTGACGAATCTCGATGGTTCCTTCATCGAGGTGAATCCGACCTTCGCGGCCATGTTGGGCTACACCCCCGCCGAAGTCATAGGTCGGAGATTCTCCGAGCTAACTCACCCGGATGACGTGGCTGGGAGCATCGCGGCAAGGGATACTCTCCTCAAGGGGCAACAGACCAGCAGGATGGAGAAGCGCTACCTCCGCAAGGACGGGACGGTTCTTTGGACCGATCTGAGTGTCAGGCTGCTGCGAGATTCGCAGGAAATGCCATTGTACTTTGTCGTTCACGTCATAGACATCTCCGAGCACAAACGTGTCGAGGAGGAATTCCGCAAGGAGGAGAAAAGACGAAGAGACTTGGAGGTGGAGCTCAGCCAGGCTCAAAAGCTGCAAGCTGTCGGCCAGTTGGCCGCGGGAATCGCTCACGAAATCAATACGCCGACCCAGTATGTCGGCGATAGCGTCCACTTCCTGAAGGAGGCGTTCGCGGGGTACCAGCAGCTTAACGGTCATTATCGGCGCGCCATTGGGCTCCTGGCATCAATGCCTGGTCACGAGGCAATCGTCGAGGAAATTCGAGCTATGGAGCTATCGGTTGACCTCCGCTATTTTGAGGAGAATGTGCCGGGCACCTTCGATCGCTGTCGCGACGGTATCGCGCGCATCTCGACGATCGTGCGCGCGATGAAAGAGTTCGCCCATCGTGACCAGCAGGAAAAGTCGCCCGCTGACCTGAACCGGGCTCTGCAAAGCACACTCGATATCGCGCGCGGCGAGTACAAATACGTGGCCGAGGTAGAGACCGAGTTCGGCTCAATTCCGCCGGTGTCCTGCCACCTTGGGGACTTGAACCAGGTATTTCTGAATCTCATCGTCAACGCAGCCCATGCCATCGGTGATCTTGTCGGACAGTCCGGGCAGAAGGGGTGCATCAAGATTCGCACGTCGTGTGAAGGGGACTCGATCCGCATCGACATCACGGACAACGGCGCTGGCATCCCTGCGGAGGTGCGACCTCGAATTTTTGAGCCATTCTTCACCACCAAGGAAGTAGGCAAAGGAACCGGGCAAGGGCTGCCTATCGCGCGATCGATCGTGGTGGAAAAGCATCAAGGCACCCTGACCTTCGAGACCGAGGTGGGCAAGGGTACCACCTTCACCATTCGTCTACCCAAAGGCCAGCCGGACCACCTTCAATGAGCACGGTCGACGAGAAGGCTTTTGTGCTGGACCTTCTTTTCGAGGCCACCCAGGACGGCATCATCGATTGGGACGTCCGGACCAATGTTGCAACGTACAACGAACGCTGGCGCTTTCTCCTTGGCTATGACAACGGCGACTTCAATCAGACGCCGCTCACCTGGCGTGAGCTCATTCATCCACAAGAACGCAAGGCTGTTGAAGAGGCCTTGGCCGATCATCTTCATGAATCGTGGCCCTTCGTGCAGACGGCCCGGATGCAGCATCGAGTGAGCGGGTGGCGCTGGCACTCCATTCAGGGCGCGTCGAGGCGAGACCGGAACGGTGCCGTGGAAAGAATGGTGATCGTCTTCGCTGACATCGACGAAAGGGTTCGGGCCGAGAACCAAGTCCGTGCACTTGTCGAGGCGATCCCTGACACGATCCTGCGTTTGAGATCGGATGGAACCCTGCTGGCCGTCAAGCACGGCAAACTCATAGCGGGACCACCTGCCACTAGGGCCGAGGCCAACGGCAACGTGCTGGGCACCGCCGTCCAAGACCCTGCCGTCCGAGAAAAGATCTTGGCCGCTGTTTCAGCTGCCTCGTCACGGGACGAGATGACCGTGATTCCTTCCCACCTGACAACGTCAGATGGTGAGGAGATTCACAACGAGATTCGGGTGGTTCGCAGCGGTGAAGACGAGGCAGTCTGCATCATTCGGGACGTCACGCGCGAAAAAGAAGCCGAGGAACACACGTCCAGGAGCCAAAAGCTTCAAGCCATCGGCCAACTCGCGGCGGGCATTGCTCACGAAATCAATACCCCGATGCAGTACATTGGGGACAACTTGTTTTTCGTCAAGGAGGCCATTCCCGACCTGCTGGGACTAGCGGAAGCGTATCGCACGGCAATCCAAGAGAGCGCAGGACTCGCCATCCCCGCGACCGTGGTCGAGCGGTTGTTCCAGCACGAGTCGACCGTCGATGTGGCATATCTACGCGAGGCCTTGCCCGGCGCGCTGTCGAGCGCGATGGAGGGTGTGGGCCAGGTCAGCAAGATCGTACGGGCCATGAAGACCTTCGAGGACGTGGGACGGCAGGTGTGCGTCCCCACCGATCTGAATGCGTTGGTAGAGAACGCCACCGTGGTTTCAACAAACTCATGGAGGGATGTGGCCGACCTTGTCCTGCGGCTAGACCCGACTTTACCCCTCCTAGACTGCGTACCCGGCGAAATCGCTCAGGTCATTCTGAACCTTGTAGCGAACGCATCTCTGGCTATCGCGGACAAGGTGGGAAACTCTGGGAGGAAAGGGGCGTTGATGATTGCAACCAGTCAAAAAGGGCAGGACATCGAGCTGCGGGTTGCCGATGACGGCGTGGGAATCCCCGAGTCCATACGACCCCGGATCTTCGATCCATTCTTCACGACGCGCCCCGTAGGGAAAGGCACGGGCCAAGGATTGGCCCAGGTGCATGCAGCGGTCGTTAAACTGCACGGAGGCTCGGTTCGTTGCGAATCGCAGGAAGGGCTGGGAACGACCTTTGTCGTTCGCCTGCCAGTGCAAAGACCAGCAGTCAGGTCCGAGGTCAAGAGTGCCGAGTCGAATCTTTCGTTGGATGGCAAGGTAGAGTAGCGGGGGTTAGCATGAAACGCATTATGTTCGTGGACGACGATGCCAATGTCTTGGCGGGACTGCGCAATTCCTTGCGCGGGCGCCGCGCCGAATGGGCCTGTGTCTTCGCACTGGGTCCGGAAGCAGCGTTGAAAGAACTGGAAGGTGATCCATTCGACGTCGTCGTCTCGGACATGCGTATGCCCAAGATCGACGGAGCCGCGGTTCTTGCAGCAACAAAGCGCATGCAACCGCGGGCGGTGCGGATGATTCTGTCAGGTCAGACTGAATTGGAAGCGATCATGAAGTCGG
>OBLT010000249.1_pt1 | contig 39404 bp, 34 predicted proteins | sample 1518721 | NCBI WGS metagenome assembly OBLT01 (sample SAMEA3539307, study PRJEB22396) | soil metagenome | biome: tundra; feature: field; material: soil | place: USA | collected 2010-05 | depth 0.15 m | reverse complement strand
CTCGTCCGTACGGCGCCAGTCCCATCTCTGACGGACGATCGCGCATCAAGGCAAACACGAGCACGAACACCGCCGCAGCAGAGGCTGCAACCAGCAGCGCCACGCTCCGCCAGCCGGAAATCTCAAGCAGTCGAGCGAGGACCGGCAGGAAAAGCATTTGACCCGTGGCATTGGCAGCGGTCAGCACGCCGAGCACCAGCCCGCGTTGGCGATCGAACCAACGATTGGCGATGACCGCGGCGAGCACCAGGGCGGTCACACCCGTGCCCGATCCCACGCAGACGCCCCACAACAGCATCATTTGCCATTGAGCGGTCATCAGGGTCGTCAGGGCCACAGATCCGGCCAGCAGCGCCAATGCGCACAGGACGAGGCGACGCAGTCCCCATCGATCCATCAGGGACGCGGCGAATGGACCAATCAGTCCGAACAGCGCCAGATTAATGGCAATGGATAGCGAGATCGCGGCAGGGGTCCAACCGTACTCCGATTCCAACGGCAGCATGAGGACGCCCGGCGTGGCGCGTATGCCCGCTGTGACCAGCAGCACGAGAAACGTCACGCCGGCCACGACCCAGGCGTAATGCAGGCGCGATAGTCGCCAACCTGTGTCCATGAACCGCTCCGTCTAGAGCTGCGAACAATGAGTGTTCATGTTAGCATTATTGATGTGCATACATCAATATCCCAGGATGGGTCCACGATGACGACGAACACCACTGCGCGCCCTTGTGCCTGCACCAGCGTGCGACGCACCGCACGTGTCTTGGCACGCACATTCGATTCGGCGCTCGCGGATTCGGGCTTGAATATCACCCAGCTTGCCGTGATGCGCGGCGTCCTGAGGCATCCGCATGAACCTCTGTCTCGAGTAGCTGAGGATCTCGCGATGGACCGGACCTCACTTTATCGTGCGCTCGGGGCTTTGGAAAAGCAGCGCTGGATCACGCTCAGCGACGGAGCGGACAGCCGCTCGCGTACCGCTTCAGTCACCAAGAGGGGCGAGGCGGTCCTCGCCAAGGCCGAGCCAGGGTGGGCGAGGACGCAGCGCGCGCTCATCGATCGCTTCGGCGCTGCGCAATGGCAGGCGTTGGTGGCGGAGTTGCGGCGCTTGGCCGATTGCGCCAGTGCGGTCGAACCGTGACAGACGAGGTGCCACGTGTATGCCGCCAGCGGTCAGCGACTGGCGAGCTATTTGAGACGTATCGTAGTATTGAAGGTCTTTAAGCGGCTCACGGGCGGCGTATTCATGGGCTTCGCCGCGATCATGGCCGCCGTGCGCGGTTAAACAGGCTACTAAGGCAACGAGACGATGGAAAAAATCGCGGCTGTGTTCGAACGTGTGGCAGTCAGCGCGCTGATTGTGCTGCTCATGGCGACCATTCTGTTTGGCACGGTGGTCGTGGCCTGGTCGCTCATCGAAGATCTGTTACGGACGCGCGAGCTGGTGGCCGAGCCGAGGGTGCTGTTCGATATATTCGGTCTGTTCGTGGCCGTGTTGGTGGGTGTGGAGTTACTCAAGATCTTGCGTCACCTGATGCTGGCGCATGAAGTGAATACGGTTCTGGTCGTGCAGACGGCGCTGATCGCACTGTGTAACAAGGTCATTACTTTGAACTTGTCCGCCGCGTCCTGGACCACGCTCGTCGCCGTCGCGGGGCTGATTCTGGCATTGGCCGCGGCCATCTACGCGCTGCGAGGCGAGCGATCGTAGGTCTCTTACGCGGATGCTGCCGCTTCGGCGCTTGCTTCAGCGCAGGCGGAGTCGATCGATACGCCTGTCTCGGCGGTGGGCTAAGCCGCCGCAGTCATGGGGCGGCACGCCAGTGCTTCTGCTCACCTGAATACAGGCGCAACACCGCGACAGCGAGCGCCATGACCACCGGTCCCACGATCAATCCGGACAAGCCGAGGACCTTGAGTCCGCCGAATAGTGCGATGAACATCAACAGTGCCGGCATGGCCGCATCGCCGACCAGTCGCGGCCGGATCAGGTAATCGCTAAGTCCCACGACGAATAGCGCGCCCCAGGCGAGTTCGATGATGGCCCGGGCGGTATGTCCGCTCGCGAACAAATAGAGAGCGGCCGGAACCCAGACCAGCAGCGTGCCGACCGCCGGTATCAGCGAGGCCAGCGCTGTCGTAATGCCGAAGAACAAAGGGTGTGGCACGCCCGTCACCCAGAAGCCGATGGCCGCCACCACGCCTTGCGCCAGCCCGGTCAGGACTGTACCGGACACGGTCATGCGTCCCACGCGCCGGAACTCTGCGAGCAGCCCTCGCGTGTGCTTGGAATCCAGCGGCGAGACGACCGCGATCGCCGACACCATGCGAGGCCAATACCGCAGCACCAGGTGCATGGTCAGCATGGCGAAAAACAAATCGAGCATCGCTGCAAAGGCGCCCGATGCCAGCGCGCCCGCCATCGTGGCCGAACCTGAGGCAATCTCCCCGGCAGCGGCCTCCAGGCGGGCGGTCACGCTGGATGCGGAGATGCCGAATCGCCCGAGCCAACCGGTGACTGTGTCCACCCAGGTGCTTAGTTCGCCACCGGTGTGCAGTTGCTCGCGGACGGTATTGGCCAGCTCCACGACCCCGGTCACGAAGCGCGTCACGAAGGCGCTCAAGGCGCCCACGATGATCACGGTCGAGGTAACTATGGTGATGAGCGATGCGGCCACAGGGCGATCGCTACGCCGCACCAGCTGCGCGTAGACCGGCTCGAGCGTGAACGCCATGAGCGCGCCGAGCAGGATCCCGGTGGCGAACGGCAGCGCGAGCCAGGCGATCGCCAACACGGCGACCACCGCAAGACATCCGAGCGCCCAGCGCGCGGTTATCACGGCAATCGCATCCGGCCCACGGTGTGCGCACCATGCCTCATATTGGCTGGCAAATTACGCTCATTCCATGCGCGGCGTCAGTGTTTCATACGCCCGCCGCCGCCGATCCGATACGCGCGATACAATGCGCCGAGCACCATGTCGGACGCAGATACTGAAGTCTTTCGATCGGCTGTCCGGGCAGATTGCCACGACCGTGCCTTCATGCTCTCCGCGGTAGCGGTCCCGAGCGCGATTCACTTCGATGGCGCGCAGTACGTGCTGACGGTAGATCCCGCGTACAGCGCATTGGCGCAAGGCCATCTGCGCTCGTACGAGACGGAGAGTCGTCCAGTCCCACCATTGCCCGAAGCGCCGCGCGTGCACCCCAACGCCTGGATCGGCTGTGTGCTCTACCTCGCCGTGCTGGTAGGCGTGGGGCTGGCGATCTCAAACGGATGGTGGAGGCTCGATGCGTTTGAGCTCGGCGAGCTCGACGCGGAACAGGTGCAAAACGGGCAATGGTGGCGAGCCTGGACCGCACTCACGCTGCACCTGGACAGCGCTCATCTGGCAGCGAATCTTGGGGCAGGCGTCTGGTTCGGATATCTGGCAGCGCGCCAGATCGGCAGTGGTACCGCCTGGTTGCTGATTGTGAGCGGCGCGGCGCTGGCCAATCTGTTTGAAAGCCAGTTCGGCCCCTCCACGCACCGCGCCGTGGGCGCCTCGACGGCGGTATTTACGGCACTCGGGCTGCTGGCCTCGCATTCCTGGCGTACGCGCTTTCATATTCCGCAAAGATGGGCCTTGCGATGGGCGCCATTGGTCGCGGGCGCAGTGCTGCTGGGCTGGTTCGGCTCGGCTGGAGAAGGCACCGACATCGTCGCCCACGCGCTGGGATTTGTGTTCGGCTGCCTGCTCGGCGCTTTGGCGGCATTGCCGGCGGTGGAGCGAGCCTTAAGCCGCGTGCCGCAATGGCTCGCTGGTGCGGCGGCAGTCGCCTCGGTTGGCATCGCCTGGGCGTGCGCGCTGCTGCGCGGGTGATACCGGCTCGCGCCGCCAGAATAGCAACGACGCGCTTTAAGTATTCGCTCAATGCAGGGCGGTCATCAACATCGCGACCATGACGCTCAGCACCACCAGCGCGATCGGCGCCAAGTGCCAGCGCTGCAGCGCCAGGAAACCAACCGCCACTATGCCGAAGTCCCTGAGGTCATGGATGGCGCTGGCGCTGACAGGATTGATGAGTGCCGCTGCCAGCACGCCGACGACCGCGGCATTGACGCCGGCCAGAGCCGCGCGAGCGGTGGCGTGGCGTTCGAGCCAGCCCCTCACCGACACTGCGGCCAGAGACAGCAGCAGTCCCGGTACAAACAGGCTCGTCAGGGCGATAAAGGCCCAGGCCACGGCCGACCCAGGCGGAGCGACCAGCGCTCCCACGTAGGCTGAGAATGCGAATAACGGGCCGGGCAGCGCTTGCGCCGCGCCATACCCGGCCAGGAACTGATCGTCTGTGAGCCAGCCGCTCGGGACCAATGCGTCGCGGAGCAGCGGTAGCACGACATGTCCGCCACCGAATACCAGCGATCCAGTGCGATACAACAGGCCGATGAGCACCGGAAGGCTATGCGTGGTTGAGAAATGCAAGTTCAGCAGCAATAGCCCGAGCAGCGCAACGAAGCTCGCGAATGCGACAGCGCCGGTGCGCGCAAGGCGGCGCTCGCCGGGACTCGCAGCCGGTGAGGAGGGCAGGGCTACGCGGCCGCGCGCGAGGCACGCGCCAATCGCGGCTCCTGCAGCGAGAATCAGCAGTGGTGTCATGGCGCTGCGCGCAAAGAGCAGCCATGTGGCGCCGAGCAAAGCGACCGTCGCACGCGGCCAATCCGGGCACAAGGCGCGCGCCATCTGCCAGACCGCTTGCGCAACGACCATGACGGCGACCCATTTCAATCCCTGGAGAATCGCAGCCGTCGGTGCCACCGGCAGGCGCGGTGCCCAAAGTGCACACGCAAGCATGAGCAGGGCAGACGGCGCGGTAAAACCTGCCCAAGCCGCGCAGGCTCCGGCCAGTCCAGCGCGGCGCTGTCCAATCAGAAAACCGACCTGACTGCTCGTCGGTCCCGGCAGTATCTGGCACAGTGCGATCAGACCGGCCAATTCCTCGAGCGTCAGCCACTGCTTTTGGCGGACGTACGTGCGCTCAAAATAACCCAGATGCGCGATCGGTCCGCCAAAGGAGGTAAGACCCAGCTTTAACGCGACCCAGAATACGTCAGCGACGGCGCTCGCGGTGCGGCCGGAAGTCGAACGACTGGGTTCCATACATGCTCGCGTAACGCTCAGCGGCCGCGGCGGCTAGTGTGACGGGCGGCCGCACGATTGGCAAAATCGCGACTTAATGCGGGCGGCGCTGCGACAATGCCCTGCGGAGTTTAGCGTTCAGCCCCAAGCGAGCCTCGCGGCACCGAATATCGAGCGCTGCCCGTCAACGACCCCTTGCGGCGTGAAAACACTCGACAGGTGCAACAACTGTGCGTAGCGGAACTGCCTGGTATTTATTCGCTGCGAGGGACAAATGCTCACATCGACGCGAGAGCCGGGGCGCCTCACACAGGCGAGCCACTCGTTCTTTTATTAGAACGGATAGTTGATGCCGGTGAACACGGCCACGCCCTCACTCCCGTAGCCGATATCGACGTAACCGACGACAAAGGGCCGGGCGATACCGCGGATGCCCAGACCCCCGACCGGGTGCAGCTGCGCGAGCGGAAAGCTGCTCGATTGCGCGAATACCCGACCGAGATCGACGAAGGGCGCCAATTCCAGGTCGACATGCGTTGCGATGGCATTGAAGGATAGAACCCTGTGGCGCACCTCGAGGGTGGTCGAGAAGGAATCGCGATCGTAGTAGCGCCCGGTCCCGTAGCCGCGCAACGGCTGGTCGCCGCCGATCTCGCTCTGATCTCCGCCGATGCTGCTGAACGCCCAGAACGGCAGGCGGCGGGCGGTCGGCATATAACGCAGAGCCATGTGCGCTGCGAGTATGGTTGTCGGATCCATCTGCCAGAAGACACGGCCGTCCACTCCCGCTTCGCTGTACATCGAGTCGTTGAACGCGCCCCCCCGGCTGCCGAGGCCCCCGTATGCCACCCATTCCATGCCGCGCGTCGGCACGGTCAGGTTATCGCGGGTGTCGTAAGCGATCGACAGACGATTGAGCAGTTGATCGTTGGTGCCTACGCCCAGAATGTGGCCAAAGCGGCTCTCAAGCGAGGCAATCCCCGACAAGGTGCCCGGCAGCACGTCCACGACCTCAACGCGTGCGGTATAGCGCAGCTGCCAGGCCCGGTTGAGGTTCAGACCGATCTGCGCCTGCGCCAGCTCCTCCTGTTCGGTGTAGTTCGTTTGGGCGATCGTCGGGGATTCATTGCCGATGCCATAAAAGCGCGGCGTACCGCTGCGGTCGTAGATCAGACTTGCATTGATGGACCAAAGCTGCTCGCGCAAGCGTCCCCTCTGATACTCGGCATCGAATACGCGTTCGACGCGCTCCGAGGCGCCCCCTACCGCTGACCACTGCTCGTCCTCGGAAGGGTAGTCATATATGCGCGCGTGTGCGCCATACCCGAAATATGGGTTGTAGTAGAGGTCGGGTGCGAGGATGCGACGGATTTCGTGATTGTCATCCGTTAGCAACCGCACCGGAAGCAGGCCGAGCGTGGTGCCACTGTTCGGATCGGCGCCGATCAACGGTATCGGAAGGAACGGCGCGGTCGCGGGATTCAACCACTTCGGTATACTTGAGCTCGGCATCGGAACCTGCGCACCCGGCTCCACGGGCGTCGCTTGCGCCGCGGCGTCCGCGGCTGGGTCCGACCATGACGGCGCCGCCAGTAGGATGGCGACGCAGGCCCAGAAGACGTTCCACGCGAACGCAGCGTGCCGGCGGTATTGTGCCAAGCCGCGCCGTTGCGACTTCATTTCGACCACATGACGAAAATTGCCATAAGCCGCGACAATACGCGATCGGTTCGATCGTGCCCATTTTGATCGAGCCGTGCTGTCCGAGTCTCGACGATTTTCTTTCCTGAGCCCGCCAGGCGCCGCTCGAGGCATTGCGCGAATTCGCCGGGCAAAGCGGGCGGGCAGGCTCTAAGGTTGTTGTTCCGGCGCCGATGGCCATTGACGCTCCAGGCGCTCATCGATCTCGCCAACGCAGGCGGCCAGCGTATTGCCCGTGGCCAGGATCTCTTCCCGCAGGCGCTGCTCCGAGGCGCGTTGCGCTTCTCTGAGCGATACCAGCTCCTGTTGCAGATACTGCCGCAATTCCGTGAAGCGCGATGCCTCCGCGTTGTCCACCAGTTCGCGCTGCGTGCGTAGTTCGGCCGAGTGCCGCCGGTGCATGGCCATTAGCCTGAATTGAACGGTCAGCAGCAGTCCGAAGAACACCGCGATCAGCACGATCGCAAGACCAAGCAATACCACCCCGAGCGGCACGCTCACGCGCGTGAAGCCGAACGAGGCCTGTATCGGGGCGACTAGCATCCCCCAGTTGATGATGACGAATGCAATGGACAATGCCGCCACGATCCATATCAACAGGTTGACCGGTTTCACAGCGCTGCCTCCTGAAATCATTCGTTCGGCTTCACGACGTCATCGCTGGTGTGAACTTCCAGGGCGTTGAGCACCTGTGTGGCGTCCGTCGGCGTCTGCATCGCGGCTGCCACCGCATCGTGGCGATCGTGCACCATCGGCAGATCGTGCCGCAATTCCTCGATCAAATGTATGAGTTTGGTGGTTTTCTGCTCGGTCACTAAATTCAGCTGCAGATCGAGATTCAGCCGTCGCGCCTCGAGCCGGGTCTGTCGGTTCTGCGTAATCAGCACCACTGTGGTGGTAAAAAAGGCGGCGAGGCTCACGAGCCCCTGCAGCCAGGAAAAAGGCGGCGGATCGAACTGCGGCAGGTGCAGATGCGGAGCGAGTCCGTTGTACAGCAGCCATGCCACCGCCAGAGCGACGGCATAGAGCAAGTACAGCGGTCGGCCTAGCCATCGAGCGATGTGCTCCAATCGCCGCTGTGAGTCACTGAGTTTGAATTCCTCGCGCCGATGGAAGGCGACGATGCTGTCGATGTTCTGGCTGATATGCTCGGGGATGGCCTCGGTCGCGGTCCCCGGGGATCCGGCGGCGGCGGCTGGTGGCTGATCCTCGGCAGGCATCGCCGGATTGTACTTTTGCTCGGGGGACAGCGACAGCTCGGCCGCGCGGGGGCGGGTGAGGCCCCTGTTTTGGCAGGCAAAAAGATTGCTCTGGCGAACCTCCGGCGGCCAGCTATTATGTAGGGATTGATGCCCAGGGCAGCCTGAAATTGACCTGACACAGGTGTGCCGCAGTGTGGAGATGTCTAGAGATGTCTATGATGGATCAAGATCGGGGCGCTCAGAGCGGCGCCAACGATGTCGCAGCCGATGCCGAATCGCTCATTCTGGTGGATGAAGCCGACCGCGAAGTCGGGCACATGAGCAAGGCGCAGTGCCATCAGGGCCGTGGCATGCTGCATCGGGCCTTCTCTCTGCTGATCTTCAATGCCGGCGGGGAGCTGCTGCTGCAGCAGCGGGCGGCCTCGAAACAGCTCTGGCCGCTGTACTGGTCGAACAGCTGCTGTAGTCATCCCCGGCGCGCCGAAACTATGGAGACGGCCATTCACCGCCGCCTGCAACAGGAACTAGGCTTGAGCTGTGCGCTGCACTTTTTGTTTAAGTTTCAATATCAGGCGCAATTCGATGCGGGTGGCGCCGAACACGAGATCTGCTCGGTGTTCATAGGCCGCTGCAGCGAACCGGTCAGGGTCAATCGCAGCGAGGTTCTCGCGTGGCGTTGGATTGCGCCGGAAGCGCTGCAGGCCGAATTGGCCGGGAGCGGCGCCGATAAGTTTACGCCGTGGTTCATGTTGGAGTGGGGACGCGTCTGGCGGGATCACCGCGCAGCGCTGCTTGCCCTGCAATAGGAGTTACAGATTTGGCAATTCCATTGATTCAGGCGTACCGCGTTGGACGCTACATTGCCGGGCGCAAATTGCGCGGCGCGAAGCGCTATCCGCTGGTGCTCATGCTGGAGCCATTGTTCCAGTGCAATCTCGCCTGCGCCGGCTGCGGCAAGATCGACCATTCGAAGGAGGTGCTGCAGAAAAGGCTCAGCGTCGAAGACGCGCTGCATGCGGTGGATGAATGCGGAGCGCCGATGGTGTCCATTCCGGGCGGGGAGCCGCTGATTCACAAGGACATGCCGGAGATCGTCGCTGGCATCGTGGCGCGCCGGAAGTTCGTCTATCTGTGTACCAACGCCATTTTGTTGCCCAAGCATATCGATGATTACCAGCCATCGCCCTATCTGACCTTCTCTATCCATCTGGACGGGAACCGGCAACGTCACGACGAATCGGTGTGCCAGGAGGGCGTGTTCGACAAGGCGGTCGCGGCGATTCGACTCGCGCGCAGCAAGGGCTTTCGCGTGACCATCAATTGCACGCTGTTCAGCGGCGAGAACCCCGACCACGTGGCTGAATTCTTCGATGAGGCGATGGCGCTCGGCATCGAAGGAATCATGGTCTCGCCCGGTTACAGCTACCACCACGCTCCGCGGCAGGATGTTTTCCTGGGTCGCAGCGCCAGCAAGCGGCTGTTCCGCGAGATTTTCAAACGTGGGCGCAGTGCCAGGTCCTCCAGCGGCGGTTCCCGCAGCCGCTGGTCCTTCAATCATTCCGGGCTGTTCCTGGATTTTCTGGCCGGCAACCAGGCGTACCAATGCACGCCGTGGAGCACTCCGACCTACAATATTTTCGGCTGGCAGCGGCCTTGCTATCTGCTCACAGATGAAGGCTACGCGCCGAGCTTCCGATCGCTGATGGAGGACACGGACTGGGACCACTACGGCGTGGGGCGCAATCCTGCCTGTGATAACTGCATGGCTCATTGCGGGTTTGAGGGCACGGCCGTGGATGACGCATTCGCTCACCCGATCAAGGCGTTGAAAACGGCTCTGCGGGGTCCCAAGCTCACGGGTCCGATGGCGCCCGATTTGCCGATCCTGTACGGCGATCGCGCGCGGCACACCGTGGCTACCGTTCCGGTTGAGGCAGTGAAACGCGCGAACCGTGAGCCCGATGCCGGGCATACCGCCAGGCCGCGATGATGCAGGCGTGAACACCGTCACCGGTGCTCGACACGCCATGCAGGATGAGTCGGCAAAGCGTGCTGCGTTCGCCGCACAGCTCGAATCCTGGCGCGCGCGCATAGAACTCGCGCTGGCGGCGCGGCTTCCGCACGCCGATGCGGTGCCCACGCGTTTGCACCAGGCGATGCGCTACAGCGTGCTGGGCGGTGGCAAGCGGGTGCGACCGGCGCTGCTGTTCGCCACGGCGCGCGCGGTCGGGCTTGCGGAAGACGAAGTCGAGGCCGCGGCTTGCGCCATCGAGTTGGTGCATGTTTACTCGCTGGTACACGATGATCTGCCGGCAATGGACGATGACGATCTGCGCCGCGGTCGGCCCACCTGTCACAAAGCTTATGACGAGGCGACGGCGATCCTGGTGGGGGATGCCCTGCAGCCGTTGGCGTTCCAATTGTTGGCCAGCGATCCGGGCCTGCCCGCTGCGCCGGCCGTACGTCTGCGACTGATTGAGTTGCTGGCCGAGGCGAGCGGTACCTTTGGCATGGCCGGGGGTCAGGCGATCGATCTCGCGGTGCAAGGCACGCAGCTCGATGTGGCGCAGGTGGAGGAGATGCATGCGCGCAAGACCGGTGCGCTGATTCGCGTCAGCGTGCTGATGGCGGCGGTCTGCGCGCCATCGCTCGAGCCTCGCCTGTACCAGGCGCTGGCCGGTTTTGCGGCCCCGATCGGCCTGGCATTCCAGATTCAGGACGATTTGCTGGACGTGATCGGAGATGCTTCAACCCTGGGTAAAGCCACGGGCGCCGATAGCGAGCGGGCGAAACCCACCCATCCGGCTGTCATTGGAATCGAGTCGTCGCAGGAGCGGGTGCGCCTTCTGCACGCCCAGGCTCTCGATGCCCTCGCGCCTTTTGGCTCGCGTGCGGAGCCGCTGCGCTCGATGGCTGATTGGCTGCTCTCGCGGCGCTATTGACCCCGGCCGGGCGGGCGCGGCCGGCTACGCTCGGACGGCTAGGCGCCACTGGCCGAGCGCAGGCGCTCCTGATTCTGCAGTGCCCACCAGCGCTCGACGCGCGCACTTAATCCGGCCGCATCGAGACCCGCAGCAGCCAGGCAGCTCTCGCGCGAGCCGTGTTCGATGAATCGGTCCGGTATGCCGACCTGCAGCAGCGGCACCTGCAGTCCTTCCGATGCCAGCAGCTCCCCGACGGCAGAGCCCGCGCCCCCGGCCACGACATTCTCCTCGATCGTGACGATGGCCCGATGCTGCGCGGCAAGCGCGATCACGAGATCCTCATCGAGCGGCTTGACGAAACGCATGTTGACCAGCGTGGCATCGAGCCGCTCGGCGATCTTCTGCGACGGGTCGAGCAGCGTGCCGAATACGAGCAGCGCAAGCCCGCTGCGTCCCTCGCGGCGAGTCTGCGCGCGACCTACTGGCAGGGCGGTCATCTGCGCGACCACGGGCACGCCAGGGCCCGCGCCGCGCGGATAGCGCACGACCGCCGGACCGCCGAGCGTGCTGGCGGTGTATAGCATCTGGCGGCATTCGTTCTCGTCGGAAGGCGCCATGATCACGAGGTTCGGAATGCAGCGCAGGTAGGTCAGATCGTAGCTGCCCTGGTGGGTTGCGCCGTCGGTGCCGACGAGCCCGGCGCGGTCTACGGCGAACATCACGGGCAGATGCTGCAGCGCAACATCATGGATCAACTGATCGTAAGCGCGCTGCAGAAATGTCGAATAGATCGCCACCACGGGCTTGAGCCCTTCCGTTGCAAGGCCGGCGGCAAAGGTCACGGCATGCTGCTCGGCGATCGCGACGTCGAAATAGCGGCCCGGGAAGCGTTTGGAGAACTCGACCAGCCCCGAGCCTTCACGCATGGCGGGCGTGATGCCGATGATCTTCGGATCGGCCTCGGCCATGTCGCATAGCCACTGACCGAAGATCTGCGAATAGGACGGCCCGGCGCTCTTTTCCTTGAATATCGTGCCGCTTGCCGGGTCGAACGGGCCGGGGCCGTGCCAGGTGATCGGATCGGCCTCCGCAGGCGGATAACCTTTGCCCTTGCGGGTCAGCACGTGCAGAAACTGCGGTCCGCGCAGCTTGCGCAGATTGCGCAGCGTACGCACAAGCGCCTGGACGTCATGCCCGTCCACGGGCCCGATATAATTGAACCCCATCTCCTCGAACAGCGTCCCGGGCAGCACCATGCCCTTCAAGTGTTCCTCGGAGCGGCGCGCAAGTTCGCGCACCGTAGGCATCTGGCTTAGCATTTTCTTGCCGCCCTCGCGCAGATGCGCGTACACGCGGCCCGAGAGCGCGCGGGCGAAGCGGTTCGATAGGGCGCCCACGTTCTCGGAGATCGACATGTCGTTGTCGTTCAGAATGACCAGCAGATTCGTAGGCAGCGAACCCGCATGATTCAAGGCCTCAAAGGCCATGCCTGCAGTCAGGGCCCCATCGCCGATTACCGCCACGACGCGCCGGCTCTCGCCGAGCTGAGCGGCCGCAATGGCCATCCCAAGCGCGGCACTGATGGAAGTGCTCGAGTGGCCGACGCCGAAGGTGTCGTACTCGCTTTCGCCGCGGCTCGGGAAGGGAGCCAGTCCCCCGGGCTGCTTGATCGTGGACAGGCGTTCGCGCCGACCCGTGAGCACCTTGTGCGGATAGGCCTGGTGCCCGACGTCCCACACAAGGCGGTCGTGGGGAGTTTCGAACACGTAGTGCAAAGCGATGGTCAGCTCGACCGTGCCGAGACCCGCGGCGAAATGCCCCCCTCGGGTGCTGACGCTGTGGATCAGGAACTGGCGCAGTTCCGCGGCGAGGGCGGGCAGCTGTGCGACCGGCAAGCGGCGCAGATCTGCCGGGGAATCGAGGCTGGCGAGCAGCGGCTGGTTATCGGACGGGCCGGTCATCGCCCGCAGTATACCCTTAAGCGATTCGCGCCCGGCGCGGCCCGATTTTTCCCACCAGTGCAACCAAAGCGCACTGGCACTATCATGTTCAGGCAGCTCGAGAATTGCGTGTTAGAGTCCCCACGGGCGATGGGGGCAACCCGCGCCTTTAGGCGCCACGCGCAAAATCAGCCGGCTTCGAGCCGACGATGTGTGAAGCCAGCGGCTTGGGGCCGGTGGATGTTCACTTTGTCCCAAGCGTAACGTGTCGAACTGGTGTTATTCGTACGATGTCGCGAGACACTCTCCAAGTCGATTCCGGAGTTTCCGATGAGGTCTACCAGGATCGGATTCTCCCGCACGTATCGCGCACGTTTGCGCTGACGATTCCGCAGTTGCCCGCGGCGCTGCGTACCCCGGTCACCAGCGCTTATCTGTTGTGCCGGATTGCCGATACGATCGAGGATGAGCCGGTGCTGTCGGCCGATGCAACGCTCGTGCTGCTGCAACGCTTTGTGGCGGTGCTGTACGGCAAAGAGGATGCGGTGGTTCTGGCAAAGGACCTCGCGCCGCAGCTGTCGCAGCAGACCTTGCCGGCCGAACGCGATTTGGCGCTCAACTTAGCAAGGGTCGTCAGAGTGACTGCGCGTCTTGAGGAGCCGCGGCGCATCGCGATCCAACGCTGCGTCGAGGTGATGTGCAGCGGCATGCACCAGTTCCAGCGCACCGCGAGCTTGCGCGGTCTGCCCCGCTCGACTGACCTCGACGATTACTGCTACTACGTCGCAGGTGTCGTAGGTCAAATGCTCACCGAGCTGTTTTGCGACTACTCAGTGAGGATCGCACAGCAGCGCGGCGCGCTGAATGAACTCGCCGTGTCCTTCGCGCAAGGTCTGCAGATGACGAATATACTGAAGGATGTCTGGGAGGATCGCAGTCGCGGAGCCTGCTGGTTGCCGCAGGAGGTGTTCACTCGCCATGGCATCGACCTCTCGCAGCTGTCCCCGGGGCAACGCGATGCGCGCTTCGATGCCGCGATGAGCGAGTTGGTCGGCGTGGCTCACGCGCACTTGCGCAACGCGCTCTCGTTCACGCTGCTGATTCCAGGCGAGGAGGCGGGGATCCGGCGCTTTTGCCTCTGGGCCATTGGTCTTGCGGTGCTCACGCTGCGCAAGATTGAAGACACCCCGGGCTTCACCAGTGGCGCGCAAGTGAAAGTGTCGCGTACGGCTGTGGCCATGACTCGCATTCTGACCAGCTTCGCGGTGAGCAATGATTGGATGCTCAAGCGTCTATTCGATCGGGCTGCCAACGGTCTTGCGCTCGCCGCGCCCTCGGCGGTGCGTCGCCCGTCCCGGCCTGCCCTGCACACCCCTGCGCCTGCGGCGGAATATAACCACAGTGCCCGGCATGCCCCGTTGGAGGGCAGCGGGCGCCGCTCTGAAGGACGATCCGCCCATTGAATAGCAATGTCTCCGCGCTCGATTCCGTCGTGAACCGGGCGAGTACGCGCCCCGAGCGGCGCTCGCATGCGCGTGAACAGCTCGCCGGGCTGCCATCGCTAGATCGCGCGATCGAGACCGCGCGTGAGGCGCTGATCGGCCTGCAAAGCGCGCAGGGCTATTGGCTGTTCGAGCTCGAGGCGGACTGCACGATTCCCGCCGAATACATTTTGATGATGCACTTCCTCGAGGAGATCGATCCGGCTCTGGAGGCGAAGATCGCCGCGTACCTACGCGCTCATCAGGCAGAGCACGGCGGCTGGCCGCTCTATCACAACGGTGGGCTGGATATCAGCTGCACTGTCAAAGCTTACTTTGCGCTAAAGCTCGCGGGCGACAGCCCCGCGGCGCCGCATATGGTGCGGGCGCGCACCGCAATTCTAGAGCGCGGCGGCGCCGCCCGAGCCAACGTGTTCACGCGCATCGCATTGGCATTGTTCGGACAGATCCCCTGGCGCGGTGTGCCCTACATCCCCGTCGAGATCATGCTGCTGCCGCGCTGGTTTCCGTTCCATATCGACAAGGTGTCGTACTGGTCCCGCACGGTCATGGTGCCGTTGTTTATCCTGTGCACGCACAAGCCACGCGCCAGAAATCCGCGCAACGTGGACATCCGCGAGTTATTCACCACGCCGCCGGAACAGGAGCGTCAATATTTTCGACTCCCGGCCGACCGGGCCGGAGTATTGGCCAAGGCGTTTCTCGTGCTCGATCGTGTCGCCCGCATGATCGATCCGTTGATTCCGATAGCCGTGCGCGAGCGTGCCACGCGCCGCGCCGAAGCCTGGATATACGACCGGCTGAACGGTGAGGATGGCCTCGGCGCCATCTTTCCGGCCATGGTCAATGCGCTCGAAGTGTTGGCGGTGCGCGGGTGTGCCAGCGACGATCCGCGGCGCGTCACCGCGAAGCGCGCGATCGAGAAGCTCCTGGTCGTCAACGGCTCCACGGCCTATTGCCAGCCTTGCGTGTCACCGATTTGGGATACCGCTTTGGCCGCTCTGGCGATGCAGGAGGCGGCCGGTGCCGGCGCTATTGCCGCGGCCGATCGGGCGCTCGACTGGCTGCAATCGCGGCAATTGCTCGAGCAGCCCGGAGACTGGCAAGTCCGTCGCCCTGGCCTGTTGGGCGGCGGCTGGGCCTTCCAGTTCGCGAACAGTTTCTACCCTGACCTCGACGACACGGCAGCTATCGCCTGGGCTATGCACCGGGCGAGCGATCGTGCTCGCTACGCGGACGGACTGCACCGCGCGTTGAATTGGCTGGTCGCCATGCAAAGCCGCAACGGCGGGTTTGCCGCCTTCGATGTCGATAATACTCACTATAATCTCAATCAAATTCCGTTCGCAGATCATGGCGCGTTGCTGGATCCGCCGACGAGCGATGTCACGGCCCGCGTCGTGACCGCGCTGGCTATCGTCGGCCGATCAGAGGACAAGGAGGCGCTCGAGCGGGCTATCGCCTTCCTGCGCAAAGAACAGACCGCGGAGGGCTCGTGGTTCGGCCGCTGGGGTACGAACTACATCTACGGTGCCTGGTCAGTGCTGACTGCATTCGCCCAAGCGGGCATCGGCGCCGACGATGAGGCCGTGCAGCGCGCTGTGGGCTGGCTCGAAGCGCGTCAGAATGTAGATGGCGGCTGGGGCGAGAGCAATGACACCTACGCGCAGCAGGCTCGGGCGGCAGAACGATGCGCGAGCAATCCCCACCAGAGCGCCTGGGCGCTGCTGGCGCTGCTGGCGGCCGGGGAGGGACGGTCAGACGCCGTGCGAGGCGGCATCGAATACCTCTGCCGTACGCAGCAGGCCGACGGATTGTGGAGTGATCCGAGCTTCACCGCGCCAGGCTTCCCTCGGGTGTTCTACCTCAAGTATCACGGCTATTGCGCTTATTTTCCGTTCTGGGCTCTAGCGGCGTACCGCAATTGCGCACGCTCCGGAGCCGCTCATTGACATTGAATGTGGTTGGCATCGTGTGCGCACTGGCGGCCGAGGCGCGCCATCTGGGGCCCACGACGCAGCGGCGTGAGCCGCTTGCATCCCTCGCCGATGGAACACTGCTGGCCGTGAGCGGCATGGGCGGCGGCGCTGCCGCGCTGGGCGCGCGCGCGCTCATCGACGCCGGCGCCACCGCGCTCACGAGCTTCGGATTGGCCGGGGGACTGGATCCAGCACTCGCCGCCGGTGCGATCTTCCTGCCGAGCGAAGTCATGGCGTTGAATGGGCCGTCTATCGTTACGGCGCGCCATTGGCGCGAGCGGCTCAGTGCCGCGGTCGCCGCGCACCGCCCCGTCGCCCACGGCAAGCTGCTCAGTAGCCCCCGAGCGATCGGAACCGTGGCCGAAAAAGCCGCACTATTCCGCGAAACCGGTGCCGCAGCGGTGGACATGGAGAGCCTGGCGGTGGCGGAAGTTGCCAGCACCCATCAATTACCGTTCATTGCCGTGCGAGTGATCGTGGACGGTGCCGGGGATGTTCTGCCGCGGGCAGTGACCGCCGCCGCCGACAGCGCCGGTCATCTGCAACTCTGGCGCCTGATCGGCGCGCTGGCCCGCTCGCCCGCGGATCTGGCGCCGCTGATCCGGCTGGCGCGGCGCTACCGGGCCGCGAGCCGCTCGCTGGCGGTTGTGGCGCGCGCTGGCTCATTGGCACCGCACGCCTTTTCATGAGAGCGCTGGTCACCGGCGCCACGGGCTTTGTCGGCTCGGCAGTTGCCAGGGCTCTGCTGCAGGCGGGCTGGCAAGTGCGTACCCTGGTCCGCAAGGACTCGCAGCTTCGCAATCTGCAGCACCTTGAGGTAGAAATCGTCACGGGTGATCTCGCGGACCGGGGCTCGCTCGATCGCGCCCTCGCCGATTGCCAAGCGCTGTTTCATGTTGCGGCAGATTACCGGCTCGGCGCGCGCGAACCGGAGCATCTCTATCGAACCAATGTGGAGGGTACCCGCAGCATCCTGGATGCCTCGCGCGTCGCGGGCGTTGCACGCGTGGTCTACACGAGCAGTGTCGCCACGATCGGCCTACCGGCTGACGGCTCGCCCGGACAGGAGGACACGCCGGTTGCGCTCACGGACATGATTGGGCACTACAAGCGCTCGAAGTACCTGGCGGAAGAGCTGGTACGCGAAGCGGCGCGGAGCGGCACTTCGGTGGTCATCGTCAATCCATCGACACCGATCGGGCCCGGTGACGTGAAGCCCACGCCGACGGGGCAGATGGTGCTGGACGCCGCGTGCGGTCGGACGCCTGCCTATGTGGACACAGGACTCAACATCGTACACGTCGATGACGTCGCCGCAGGTCACCTGCTGGCTTTTCACCGCGGGCGTGTCGGTGAGCGCTACATTCTCGGCGGGCAGGACATGACGCTGCGCGAGATTCTCGGCGAGATCGCCCGCCTGGTGGGGCGCAAGCCCCCCCGCATCCGTTTGCCGCGTGCGGCGCTGCTGCCTGTCGCCTATGCAGCCGAGCTGGTGGCCCGAGTCAGCGGCCGCAGTACTCGAATTACCGTGGAGGGCGTGCGCATGGCGCGAAAGCGCATGTTTTTCTCGAGCGAGAAAGCCGTCCGTGAGCTCGGATATCACTGGCGAGCCCCGAGCCTCGCGTTCGAGGACGCCGTGCTTTGGCTTCGTGAGCAGGGGCTTCTGCGTCAATAAGGACCGGCGTGCCGGTTATGGTGCTTGCGACAGCAGCAGCGTTGCGGCAATGACGAAGCCGAACACTCTGGGAACGCTCCGCCACATGTAGTCGTTGAAGTCGTTGTGGCCGACCTGCAGGCGCGGACGCGAGTATGCTGCGGCCGGCGCTGCGGATGCACGTCCTCAAGGCGGGCGGTAGCATCGACAGCACTGGCGGAAGGTGAAAATACATGTGCGCCAGAAGGCGTAGAAGGAATTTCAGATGAACGCATCCATTTACGACATTGCGCTGCCGACGTTGCTGCACGCGCTGGGCAATTTGTCCGCCGTCCTCGACAAGGCGAGCTCGCATTGCGAGCAGGAGAAGATCGATCCGAGTGTGTTGTTGTCGGCTCGACTCTATCCGGACATGTTTGCCCTGAGTCGACAGGTCCAGGTGGTTTCAGATACGGCAAAGGGCGGCGCGGCACGGCTTGCCGGGGTGGAACCGCCGAAGTTTGCCGATACCGAGACCTCGTTCGCTGAACTCAAAGCGCGACTCGACAAAACCGCAACATTCGTGAAGGGCATTGAAGCGGCACGCTTCCACGGTGCCGAGGATCGGGCCATAGAGGTCAAGTTCCCGCAGGCGACGCTGTCGTTCCCCAATGGATGGAACTATCTGCTGAGCTTCGTCTTTCCGAACCTCTATTTCCACAGCGCTACCGCCTACGACATCCTGCGTCACAACGGCGTCAAGCTAGCCAAGAGCGATTTCCTCGGCGCCGTCGGCCGGGCCTGAGGACGGTGGCGGCCGCGGCCTAAGCGTGCCGCCATTTCGCTGTTCGCAGTTCAGTGGCCGCCGTGGACCAGCAATCCTTCCTCGCTCAGCGCGGCCGCCAGCTGCGCCTCGATGCGCGCGGCCTCAGCGCGCGCAAGCTGCTGCAGATGCAGCGTCGGGCCGGTCAGCACTTCGAGCCCGCGCTTCAATACGCTGCCGGCCGCACGAATACCGGCCTTGTGTTGATCGAAGCGCTGCGCCGGGGAGTAGCCGCTCATGCCGACGTAGACACCAAACGGATCGCCCCCGCGATCGCCGTAGTCCAGCAGCACCAGATAGACATTGCTGCAGCCGCGCTTGGCACCCCGGTAACGTCCCGCGGTTTGGTACAGCAGCGGCAGAAAGTGGATGTAGCGCATCGGCAGCCAGTCCGGAATCGAACTCGCGGCGCCCTGCCATAGCCGCTCCAGCGCGGCTTCAATGCGCGCCGGCAATTCTCCACGCATGCACAGTTCATGAACGCAGTGCGCCCCCGATAAGCCGTCAGCGCGATCCAGCGCGAGTGAAAACTGTTCGGCCAGCGCGACGGCCGATAAGGCCTGCAAGGGCCGCGTGGCGGGCGAGGGATCTTTCGCGCGCATACGCCGCGGCGCGCGGCCGGCAGGATCGCGGAGTACTTCCAGGTAGTCAGGATGCAGGCACCAAAGCGGCATGCGCCGATTCTCTTTTAATCGCGCGATGGCCTCAAGCCGCGCCCGGATCGCAGGGCTTCATGCGCGGATCAGATCCGCGGCGTAGGGCACGGTGCTGTCGGGAAACACCTGAGCATCGAGCGTGCGCGTGCTGATCTGCAGATGATCACGCAGCACGGTCTTGATCACCGAGCGTAGATCCATGGTCGCTTTGAGGTCGCGGCCTTGGTACAGCGCGCGTGAGGACAGCCCCGGCCAGTCGGAAACGACCCGACCGCCGTGTACGGCGCCGCCAAGCAGTATCGCTGCCGCGGCCGTGCCGTGATCAGTGCCGCGGGTACCGTTGGCGGCCGCCGTGCGACCGAACTCGGTTGCGATCAACACCACGGTGCGCGACCAGGTCGAACCCAGGGATTCCTTGAGTGCTCGCAGCGCGGTATCGAGCGCACTGAGGCGCTGCCTCAGCTGGCCCTGCCCGCCACCCTCATTGAAATGCGTGTCCCAGCCAGTCGTATCGAACACCGCCACCGCCGGCCCGTCTTCGAGCTTGAGAAATCCCGCTGCCGTGCGCACGGTTTCCAGATAACGGGCTGCACCCGGTGCCGTGGCGGCCCCGGCCGCACCGGCCGCGCTCATGTCGGCCGATTCGGCGGCAACTCGATCGCTCGCCAGCGCATCCCCAAGCCGCTGCGACAACAGCGGATCGCTGGCATAGCGGTCGGCAATGCGCTGCAGCGTGTCATCATCGATGTCCGGTAGCTTCGAGGGCGACCACGAGGCAATCGGCGCCGGACCGCGCAGCACCAATGGCACGTTCTGCCCGAGAGCGACACCCAATTGCGCCCCGTGCGCAGCGCCGGCCGGAAGGCCGGCAACGGCGCGATTGAGCCAGCCAATCTCAGTGGCATGCGGTCGCGACAGTCCGCTCTCGAGTACATCCTGACCGTCGAAATGCGAGCGCTCGCGGTATGGGGTCGCCACCGCATGCAGTATCAGCGCCTCACGCGCACCAAAGGCTTCGTGTACGAATGACAGACCAGGATTGAGGCCGAAGTGTCCATCCAGCGCCAGCGCGCCATCGGCCCTGCCGGGGGCGTCAATGGCCAGTTGTTCGCGCAGCCGTGCGTAATCCGGATCGCCGTACGGGGGCACTGCCGATAGGCCATCGAGCGCGCCGCGCAGGATGATGAATACGAAGCGCGCGTCGGTGACGGCGGGCGCGGCGAACGCATAGCGCGCGGTGAGCACACCGCCACCGGCAGCCAGGCCGAGCTGCAGGAAACGACGGCGCTGGAGCAGCCGCTGCCGCGCCGAGCGTGGCGCATCGTGCGATCGTGGCAGGCGGTGCGAGGACATACAGGCTCCGTGGCTATTGGGCTTCAGCGACGCAGGAACTCAGGCGCCGTCAGCAGCAGGGTCAGGGCTTGCGCGGGACTGGCGGCGCGCGAGATGCTCTCGCGCGTTGCCGCGGTCAGTGTGCCGCCGAGCAACTGCGGGGCGAGCTGCATGGCATCGCGCTGGTCCGAGAGCTTCTGCGCGACCGCGTCGGACAGTTCGATGCGCTTCATGAGCGCCGAAGCACCATCCCAGTCCGAGCTGCGATCGGGCCAGCCGGCGGGGGACCCCGGTGCGAACTGGCGTTGGCCGAGCAGCTCAAAGGCGCTGAGCACGCGCGGCTCGCTCGCCGGCGGCAGCGCCAGGCCGCGAGCGAGGGAAAACAGATAATCCTGCGGGGTCTTGAACTTCACGGTAGCGCCGTCCCAGGCTTGGGGCGATTCGATGACGGCGGCATAGACTGCCGGCAGATGGCCGCCGCTGCGTTCAAATGCGCGGGCGATGTGCTCGACCGCGGCCGCCGGGGGATCATCGGCAATGAAGTGGCGCGCGAGCTTGGTCGCGATGTGCTGGGCCGTCGCAGGAGCCGCGGCGAGATCGGCCAGCACCGCCAGCCCTTGCGCTTGATCCGCCTCAGCGTAGCGTTTGCGCACGACGGTTTGGGCGCCCGGCTCATGCACTTCGGTGCGGAACACAAACGCGCCGATGGGGCCGTTCGCCAGTCGGCCCTGTCCGCCGCCGATGGACCAACCGGTCAGGACCTTCGCAAAGCTGGTCACATCGGCTTGCGTGTAACCCGCGTCCACACCAAGTGTGTGCAGCTCGAGGATCTCGCGCGCGAGATTCTCGTTCAGTCCGAGCGTGCGCCCGCGCTGTGCAGCACGGCGCGCCAGGGTCGAGTCCGGACCGACGGATTGCTGATTGTCCAAATACAGCAACATGGCCGGGTGCGTTTCGACCGCCAGCAGCAGGTCGCGAAATCGGCCCATCACGTGCGGACGGATCGCTTCGCGCTCGAAACTGCCGGCAATGCCCAACACCGCAAGCTTGTCGACCGAGACGGCGAAATGATTGCTCCAGAAATGCACCAACCGCTCGGCAAACGGCCGGTTGCTGAGCAGCGCGGCGTGCAGGCGCGCGCGGGTGTCGTTGACATAAATCGGACGCAGGTACTGCGGCAGGCGCATGGCCACATTGGCCTCCGCTGCCGGATCGGCGAGCGCCGGGCCGGTATTACCCGTGTCGGTGCCTGGAGCCACGGTGCGGGCCTGGCGCGCTTCGCGACGCTCGCGCACGATCGGCTCGGCGCCGCTCAGGATCTGCTGGGTGCTCTGCAGGCCGGCTGTCTCCATCAGCGGCGCACCGCCGGGGAGCTGCGCGCGCAGCCAACCCTGCGGATCCTCGGCGATGGCCGTCAGATCGCCCGGGCGCGCGCCCAAGCCGAAGCGATTGGCGGCGATGGCAGCGGCGACATCAATGGACAACGCGCACTCCTTGCAAAGGGTTCAAGCCCTGTTCAGCTACAGCGCGCCAGCCGCTAAGGGGTTGACGTCGTTACACGCCCACGAGATCGATCTGCTCGTAGGCCCGTTTGAGCCAAACCGTCAGCCGCTGGCGCTCGAGCAGACCCAGTGTGCCGCTCGCAGTGCTGCTCTGATTCACCGCTGCCCAGAAGCTGGTGTTCGAAGCGTCGAGCTTCTGCATCGTGGCATCGGCCAGGCGCTGCAATACCATGCTCTTGGCGCCCAGCTGCTGCGCACGTGCTCTCTGGCCGGAGCGCTCGAGGAGGTCGAACTGCTCACCCCGCACTTGATTGAGCACCAGCACTAATGGCAGGCGTGCTTCGAACTGATCGAGCAGCAGGCGCAGTAACTCCACCGAGTCGCGGCCCGCATCCATGACGTGCCAGTACGTGATCGTCAACTGCAGCTCGGTCGCGGTCTCCAGCACGCGCGAATCCTCCATCCAACGCACCAGCGGCGCAAAACTTTGCGCCGACAGGTCCACGAGTACCGTCTTATGGGGATCGGCCGCCGCGGCTTCCACCACCCGATCGAAGCTGTGGAAGTCATCGAGCAGCGCCGGCTGCGTGTATTGCGCGTAAAAGCGCAACAGTGCGCCGTGGGTTCTATCCGCATCGAAGGCCTGAAACGCCTGGGCGTGATCGATCAGATATTGGGCGAGAATGCGCGCGACCAGCGATTTGCCTACGCCGCCTTTTTCGCCGCCGATCAAATGAATGGTGCTCATCGTCTGCTTCCTGAGTTCGGGGAGAGCGCTATCATATCGTGGCGCCCGCCGCGCGAGCGCGCCGCGGTGTATGCTCGCGGCGCAAACACCCCGCAACGCTTAGGGCACTGTGACCGAATCTGCATGGTTTTACTGGGCACTGCTGTCGGCAGCGTTCGCGGCCCTGACTGCAATCTTTGCCAAGATCGGCCTACAAGGGGTGGACTCCGACCTTGCGACGCTGGTTCGTACCTTGGTCATCGTGCTGGCGCTGGGCGCGTTCGTTTATGCGAACGGCAAGTGGATCAGTCCGCTGCGGCTGAGTGCGCATACCCTGCTGTTTCTGATGCTATCGGGGCTCGCGACTGGGGCATCCTGGGTGTGTTATTTCCGTGCGCTCAAGCTCGGTCAGGCTTCAAAAGTCGCGCCGATCGACAAACTCAGCGTAGTGCTGGTGGCGTTGTTTGCGGTGCTGTTTCTCGGTGAGCGGCCGAGCGCCCGTGACTGGTGCGGAATCGCTCTGGTCTCGGCCGGTGCGATCGTTCTGGGCATGAAGAGATGACAGGCTGTTAATCCGAGCGAATGGCGCTGCGGATGTATGCTTGGGGGGCAATGCACAAGAGGGCCTTTATGACCAACGGCACGCTCGACCGTCGAAACCCGATCTACCTGGATGAGTTGACGCCGGGCCGCCGCTTTACGACGCAGAGCTATGCGCTCGGGGAAGCTGAACTCAAGAACTTCGCGGCGCAGTTCGATCCGCAACCGTTTCATCTCGATGCCGAAGCCGCTCGCCATAGCATCTTCGGCGGCTTGGTCGCGAGCGGCTGGCATACCGCGGCCATCACCATGCGCCTGCTGATCACCAGCGGATTGCCCATCGCGGGCGGCATGGTCGGCCTGGGGGGGGAAATCAGTTGGCCGAGGCCGACGCGGGCCGGTGATGTGCTGCACGTCGAGACCGAAATCCTGGACGTGACGCCTTCGCGCCGCCACGCTCGCGGAGTGGTCACGATGCGCTCCAAGACCTGCAATGAGCGCGGCGAGCCGGTACAGATCTTCACCGCGAAGCTGCTGGTGCCGCGTCGACCATCGCTCGACGCCGGGAGTTCGGCATCATGAATTTACCGATCAAGCACCGCTCGGGCATTGCGCTCGGCGCAAAGCTGATGGCATCGCTATGCGTCTGCGCGGCAATGGCCGTGCTCGCGCCGAGGCACGCCGCGGCGGCAGACACCGCGCCGGTACTGCGCGCGACACTGTCCAACGGCCTGCGCGTGATCATCGTGCGCAATACGCTCGCACCCGTCGTGGCGACCTCGGTCAATTATCTGGTCGGTTCGGATGAGGCACCCGCGGGCTTTCCGGGCACAGCCCATGCACAGGAGCACATGATGTTCCGCGGCAGCCCGGGGCTGTCGGCCGATCAGCTCGCGGATATCGGCAGCGTGATGGGCGGGAATTTCAACGCCAACACGCGCGAGAGTTTGACCCAGTATCTCTTCACGGTGCCAGCCGAGGATCTGGATGTCGCATTGCACATCGAAGCCACCCGCATGCGCGGCGTACTTGATACGCGCCAGGACTGGGATCAAGAGCGCGGTGCGATAGAGCAGGAAGTGGCGCAGGATCTGTCGAACCCGGGCTACATCCTGTACGAGAAGCTGCGGGCAGCAATGTTTGCCGGGACGCCCTACGTACACGATGCGCTCGGCACGCGGCCGTCCTTCGACGCTACACGGGTCGAGATGCTGCAGCAGTTCCATGACGCCTGGTACGTGCCGAACAATGCGATTCTGGTCGTGGTCGGTGATTTGGATCCTGCCTCGACGCTGGAGAAGATTCGAGCGCTGTTTGGCGGTATCAGCGCCAAGGCGCTACCCGCTCGGCCCGTGTTCAAGCTCAAAGCGGCTCACGCCGTGGCGCTTCAAGTCGACACCGACCGGCCCACCGGTACGCAGATGCTCGCCATGCGCGTGCCGGGTCTGCATAGCCCGGACTTTCCGGCCCTGGAAGTGCTGTCCGATGTCCTGAGCAGTCAGCGCTTCGATCTTTACGGCCTGGTGCCCCAAGGCAAGGCCATCAGTGCGGGCTTCGCGCTCGATCCGCTGCCGCAGGCGGGCCTGGCCTATGCGGAAGTCTCGTTCTCCAAGGGTGAGGACCCCAAGGCGCTGGAGGCCGAGGTGCGCTCGATCCTCAAGAAAGTGGCGCAACAGGGCGTGCCGCCGGAACTGGTGGAGGCGGCCAAGCTGCAGGAGCGGCGACAGGCGGAATTCCAGAAGAATTCGATCGAGGGACTCGCTTCGATCTGGGCCGATGCCGTGGCGCTCTATGGACTGAACTCGCCCGATGAGGATCTGGCGCGCATCGAGAAGGTGAGCGTGCAGGATGTCAATCGCGTGGCGCGCAAGTATCTGGATCTTGCGAATGCGGTATCGGCGGTCATGATCCCGCAGGGCACCGGGCGGCCTGTGACGGCCAGCGGCGGCTTCGGCGGACAGGAGAGCATCTCGCTGGGAGAGGCCCATCCGACACAGCTGCCGGACTGGGCGCGCGCGGCATTGGAGCGTCTGGAGGTCAAACCCTCGAGCATCCAGCCGGTGGTCAGCACGCTGCCCAATGGACTGACATTGATCGTGCAGAGTGAAGACGTCAGCGACACCGTCGGTGTTTTCGGGCGCATTCGCAATCGCCCCGAAATCGAGGCGCAGGTGCAGCAGCAAGGGGTCGCACAACTACTCGACCCGCTGCTCTCTTACGGCAGCGAGCACCTGGATCGTCTGGCATTTCAGCGCGCGCTCGATGAAATCGGCGCCGATGAGCACGCTGGCACCGACTTTGACGTACAAGTGCTGTCGCGGGACTTCGATCGAGGCGTCGCGTTGCTGGCGGACAATGAACTGCATCCAGCGCTGCCGGCTGCGGCGATGAGCGTCGTGGCCAAGCAGTTGATCCAGATCGTCGCCGCGAGACTCCACAGTCCCGGATATCTTGCACAGCGCTCGCTGCGCGCCGCGCTGTTCCCGCCGGATGATCCGAGTCTGCGCGAAGCAACGCCGGAGGGCGTGCGGGCGCTTAACCTCGAGGACGTTCGTGCCTTCTACCGCAAGGTCTTTCGCCCGGATCTCACCACCATCGTCGTCGTCGGCCATGTCTCGGCCGAGCAGGCGCGCGCAACGATCGAGAAGTACTTCGGCGACTGGAGCGCAAGCGGTGCCAAGCCGGATACCGATCTGCCGCAGGTTCCGGCCAACAAGGCCAGCACGGTGGCCGTGCCGGATGCCAGCCGCGTCCAGGACAACGTCATTCTGGCGCAGAATCTCGCCTTGACCCGTTCCGATCCGGACTACTACGCACTCGAGCTCGGCAGTGCCGTGCTCGGTGGCGGGTTCTATTCCACGCGTTTGAGCATCGAGCTGCGCAAGAATGCCGGGCTCGTGTATTCGGTCGGGTCGACGCTGCAGGCCGGTCGAACCCGTGGCGCGTATTTCATCCAGTACGCCTGTGATCCGCAGAATGTCGGCAAGGCCGCGAACATCGCGGTGCAGGAGCTCAGGAGCATGCAGAGCGCCGTGGTCGGTAGCGATGAGCTGCTGCGGGTCAAGGCGCTGCTGCTGCGTCGGATCCCACTGGCGGAGTCGAGCGTCGATGGCATCGCGCATGGGCTGATTGAACGTCGGGAGCTCAATCTGCCGCTCGATGAGCCCTCGATTGCGGCACGCCGCTACATCGAGCTCACACCCGCCGAGGTGCAGGACGCGTTTCAAAAGTGGATGCGTCCGGACGATCTGGTGCGAGTAACCCAGGGTCCGACGCCGCAGTAGCCGCCCGCGCTTCAATCCAGTTGCCAGGATTGTGATGAGACGCAGCGGCGATTGCCGGTGCGTTGTATTTCAATAACGCAGTGCGGCCGGCGCGCCCGATCCGTTTCCTTGGGAGGCCCTATCCGATAGACTGGGAGCCTGTCCGTTTGCATCTAGCTCATTGAGTGAGCAGGGTTTTTTCCATTTTTTCAGGTTTTGTTCCAGGCTTATCAGGACCCCTCATGCCGCCATCCCTGCTCGAGCAGCTTGCCAGCACGCCGTTGTCTGGCGCCAATGCCAGCTATGTGGAGGCGCTCTACGAGCAGTACCTGCGCGATCCGGCCAGCGTCGATGCCGCATGGCGTAGCTACTTCGACGCGCTGCCCTCCCGCGGTGGCCCCGAGCGAGCGCACAGTCCGGTCATCGCCGCGGTGGCTGCGCGCACCCAGGCCGGCCGCCTGGCTGCGGCAAGCCCCGCGCCGGCTGGCGTGGCCAGCGAAAAGCAGGCAGCGGTATCGCGGCTCATGCAGATCTACAGCAACCGCGGTCATCTGATCGCGCATATCGATCCGCTCGGTCTGCAGCAACGCTCGCGCCCGCGGGTGCTGGATCTCGACTATGCGGGCCTCAGCGATGCCGACCTCGATAGCGAGTTCTATACTGCGAGCCGCAACGAATGGATTGCCAAACGCGCGACGTTGCGCGAAATTGTCGCGCGCCTCGAAGCGGTCTATTGCGGCCATATCGGCGCCGAATTTGCCCACGTATCGGACACCGATGAGCGGCTGTGGCTGCAAGATCAGTTCCAGCTCGGCCGCATGCAGTATCGTTTCCCGGCTGAGGAGCGGCGCAACCTGCTCTGGCAGCTGACAGCCGCCGAAGGTCTCGAGCGCTATCTGCATACCAAGTACGTCGGCCAGAAGCGCTTCTCGCTCGAAGGCGGCGATGCACTGATTGCGCTGCTGAACGATCTGATCCAGCAGGGGGGTGGCGCCGGAATCGAGGAATTCGTGCTGGGCATGGCGCACCGTGGCCGGCTCAACGTACTGGTCAATGTGCTGGGAAAATCCCCGGCGCAGTTGTTCTCGGAGTTCGAGGGTAAATACGACGAGAACCACTGGCAGGGTTCCGGCGACGTCAAGTATCACAAAGGCTTCTCGGCCGACCTGCGCACCCCGGCCGGCAACGTGCACGTCGCGCTCGCCTTCAATCCCTCGCATCTCGAGATCGTCGATCCGGTAGTCGAGGGCTCGGTGCGGGCTCGCCAGGAGCGCCGCGACGACGCCCAGGGTGACAAGGTCGTGCCGGTACTGATGCACGGCGATGCAGCGTTCGCGGGGCAGGGCGTCGTCATGGAGACGCTGCAGCTCTCGCAGGCGCGCGGTTTCCGCACCGGCGGCACGATTCATATCGTCATCAACAATCAGATCGGCTTCACCACGTCCGATCGGCGCGACGTGCGCTCGACCACGTATTCGAGCGATGTGGCCAAGATGGTCGAGGCTCCAATCCTACACGTCAACGCCGATGACCCCGAGGCGGTAGTGTTCGCGACGCGCCTGGCGCTGCGCTATCGACAACGCTTTCACAAGGACGTTGTGATCGATCTGGTCTGCTATCGGCGACTCGGGCATAACGAAGCCGACGAGCCGGCAGCGACACAACCGCTGATGTATCGCGCTATACGCCAGCATCCGACGGCCCGCAAGCTCTATGCCGACCTGCTGGCCGCGGAGGGCGTATTGACCGCCGCCGAGGCTGAGGGCATGGTCGAGCAGTACCGGCACGCCCTGGATTCAGGGCGCTTTGAAGTGCATCCGGCCCTTGGGCTGATCGGCAACAAACACACGATCGACTGGTCGAGCTACGCGCAGTTCGATTGGTCCGAGCGTCCGCGCACGGGCGTCGAGCCTGATCGCCTCGCCGCGCTCGGCAAGCGTCTGACGCAGTATCCGAGCGAGTTCGTGCTGCATCCGCGGGTGGCGCAGGTGGTCGCCAACCGTGCCAAGATGATGTCCGGAGAGCTGCCGCTCGACTGGGGCGTCGCCGAGACGCTGGCGTATGCCTCGCTGCTGGACGAGGACGTCGCGGTACGTATCTCGGGACAGGATTCCGGGCGCGGCACCTTTTTTCATCGCCACGCGGTATTGCACGATCAAAGCAGCGGTCAGCGCTACCTCCCGCTGCAGCATGTCAAAGACGGTCAGCCGCGCTTTACCATTATCGACTCGGTGCTGTCGGAAGAGGCCGTGCTCGGATTTGAGTACGGCTACTCGACCACGAGCCCCGATTGCCTCGTAATTTGGGAGGCGCAATTCGGCGACTTCGTCAACGGCGCGCAGGTCGTGATCGACCAATTCATTTCCTCCGGCGAGGCCAAGTGGGGGCGATTGTGCGGTCTGACGATGTTTCTGCCGCACGGATACGAAGGTCAGGGGCCGGAACATTCCTCGGCGCGCCTCGAGCGCTTCCTGCAATTGTGTGCCGAGAACAATATGCAGGTGTGCGTGCCCTCGACACCGGCCCAGATGTTCCACATGTTGCGGCGGCAGATGCTGCGGCCGTTTCGCAAACCGCTCATCGTGATGACGCCCAAGAGCCTGCTGCGCCACGAGCTGTCGGTCTCCTCGCTCGCCGACCTCAGCAACAACAGTTTCGCCAATATCATCGATGAGATCGACGAGATCGAGCCGGCGCAGACACAACGAGTCGTGTTCTGCAGCGGTAAGGTGTACTTCGATCTGCTCAAGGCGCGCCGGCTTGCCGCACAGCACGATGTCGCCATCGTGCGCATCGAGCAGCTGTACCCATTCCCGGTGGAGGAATACCAGGCGGTGCTGACGCGCTATGCCAACGCCACCGAGTTGGTTTGGTGCCAGGAGGAGCCGCAGAACCAGGGCGCCTGGTATCAGATTCGTCATCGGCTGCAGGATCTCGCGCTGCCGCGCACCGTGTACTACGCGGGGCGCGCCGCCGCCGCGGCGCCCGCCACCGGCGTGGCCAAGCTGCACGAGGCTGAGCAACGCCGTCTGGTCGAGACCGCACTCAATGCCACCTCCATCGAGCAGACCCTGCGCAGTACGCCGCGACTGACCCTCACCGCCGGACCCGTGGCCGAGACACCGGAGCGCAGCGCCAGCACGCCAATCAGGAAGAAGAGTTCATGAGCGTCGAGATTCGCGTTCCGCAATTACCCGAGTCCGTCGCCGATGCCACGCTCGTGGCTTGGCACAAGCAGCTTGGCCAGAGCGTCAGTCGCGACGAGAATCTGGCCGATCTGGAAACCGACAAGGTCGTGCTCGAGGTGCCCTCGCCCATCAGCGGTGTGTTGCGCGAAATCAAGGCGCAGGCCGGAACGTCGGTCAAGAGCGGCGAACTGCTCGCCGTCATTGAAGAGGGCGCCGCCGTGACCGGCACCGTGACCGCCGCTGCGCCCGTCGAGGCTGGCACTGGCACGGCGGGTGCGAACGCCGCCGCGCCCAGAACGGGGCCGGCCGCGCGACGCGTGATCGAGGAGAATAATCTCGCGCCCGGCTCCATGGTCGGCTCGGCCGCCGGTGGCCGCGTGACCAAGACCGATGCGCTGGCTGTCGCGCCGGCCGCCAAGCCAGCGCCGGTCGAGCCGCGCGCCGGACGGGTTGATCAGCGTGTGCCGATGACGCGGCTGCGAGCGCGTATCGCCGAGCGCCTGGTACAGGCGCAAACGACCCAGGCCCTGCTCACGACCTTCAACGAGGTCGATCTCGGCGCGGTGCAGGATCTGCGCGCGCGCTACAAGGACAGCTTTGAGAACAAGCACGGCGTGAAGCTCGGCTTCATGTCCTTTTTCGTCAAAGCGGCGGTCGAAGGCCTCAAGCGCTTTCCGAGCGTCAACGCCTCGGTCGAGAACAGCGACATTGTCTACCACGAATACTTCGATATCGGCGTGGCGGTGTCGACCGAGCGAGGCCTGATGGTGCCGGTGCTGCGCGATGCCGATGCTCTGAGCTTTGCTGAGATCGAGCAGCGCATTGGCACGTTCGCAACCCGAGCGCGCAGCGGTTCGATCACGCTCGAAGACTTGACCGGCGGCACCTTCAGCATCACCAACGGCGGCATCTTCGGTTCGCTGATGTCCACGCCGATCGTCAATGCACCGCAGAGCGCGATCCTGGGGATGCACAAGATCCAGGAGCGCGCGATGGTCGTGAAAGGTGAGGTGGTAGTCCGGCCCATGATGTACCTGGCGGTCACCTATGACCATCGCATCATCGATGGCCGCGAAGCGGTGCAATTTCTGGTTGCGGTCAAGGATTGCCTCGAAGATCCGGGCCGGCTGCTGCTCGGAGTGTGAGCACCATGGCGGACGCCTTCGATGTCGTCGTGATCGGCGCAGGGCCCGCCGGCTATCCGGCAGCCATCCGCGCGGCGCAGAACGGCCTCAAAGTCGCCTGTATCGATGCCTGGAAGAATCGCGATGGCAGCGGCGCCTTCGGCGGAACCTGTCTGAATGCCGGTTGCATTCCGTCCAAGGCGTTGCTCGAGTCTTCCGAGCTCTATGACCGGGCCAGGTCAGAGTTTGCGGTCCACGGTATCCAGGCGAGCGGCATAACGCTCGATCTGGCCGCGATGCAAAAGCGTCGCGCGAGCATCGTGCGCACCATGACCGGCGGGGTCGCCGCGCTGCTCAAGGCGGCCGGCGCCACCGCGATCCACGGCTCGGCCCGACTGTTGGCGGGGCGGCGCGTCGAAGTGACGGCGCCCGACGGTGCCAAGAGCGAGCTCGCTGCGCGTCACGTGGTGCTGGCCAGCGGCTCAATACCGACCGAGCTCGAGGCGCTGCCTTTCGATCACCAGCACATCATCGATTCCTGGGACGCGCTCGAGTTGGCCTCCGTCCCCAAGAAGCTGATCGTGATCGGCGCCGGGGTCATCGGTCTGGAGCTCGGCAGCGTCTGGCGCCGTTTGGGCGCCGAGGTGGTCGTGCTCGAGGCGCTCGAGAGCTTCCTCGCGATCGCCGACCAGCAGCTCGCACTCGAGGCGCTGCGGCACTTCAAGAAGCAGGGACTGAACATACGACTCGGTGCCAAAGTCACCGGTGCGGCGGTCGCAAACGGCAGTGCGACCGTCCAATACAGCGATCAAGGCGGCGCGCACAGCCTCAGCGCCGACCAAGTCATCGTTGCCGTCGGCCGTCGACCGTACAGTGCGGATCTGTTCGCCGCCGAGTGCGGCGTCGGGCTCGATGAGCGCGGATTTATTCAGGTCGATGCGCAATGCCGCACGGGCGCCGAAGACGTCTGGGCCATCGGGGATTGTGTGCGCGGTCCGATGCTGGCACACAAGGGCAAGGAAGAGGGCATCGCGGTTGCGGATCGCATTGCCGGGCGCTATGCGCACGTCAACTACGAGGTCATTCCCTCGGTCATCTATACGGCGCCCGAGATCGCCTGGGTCGGCAGGAGCGAACAGCAGCTCAAGGCTGCCGGCACGCTCTACAAGAGCGGGGTGTTTCCGTTCGCGGCCAGCGGCCGTGCGCGCGCGATGCAAGCAGCGGTCGGCTTCGTGAAGATTCTGGCGGCGCGCGACACCGACAGCATCCTGGGCGTGCATATCATCGGTCCCATGGCCGGTGAGCTGATCGCTGAGGCTACGCTCGCGATGGAGTTCCAGGCCAGCGCCGAAGATCTGCAGCGCACCATCCACGCGCATCCCACGCTCGCCGAGGCGCTGCACGAGGCCGCGCTGGCCGTCGACAAGCGCGCCATCGACAATATCAACCGCTGAGCGCTGCGCTGGCCCGGCTCACGAAGGCGCGCCTGAGCGATGCACCGCCAGCGGCCCGAAGGACTGCGTGACCGGCATGAGCTCGATCAAATTGATATTGACGCGTGCCGGCAGGCTCGCCACCCAATGCACGGTCTCGGCGATGTCCTCGGGCGTGAGCGCGTCCGCGCCGTCATACATTTTGGCAGCCTTCTGCGCATCGCCACCGAAGCGCACGGTTGAGAATTCGGTGCCGCCGACCAAACCTGGTTCCACGTTCGTCACGCGGATCGGGGTGCCCAGCAGGTCGGCGCGCAGGTTCAGGGAGAATTGTCGGACGAAGGCCTTGGTTGCGCCGTAGACATTGCCGCCCGGATAGGGGTAGGTGGCCGCAACGGAGCCGAGATTGACGATATGCCCCCTATGACGCGCGACCATGCCGGGCAGTACGGCGCGGGTGACGTACATGAGTCCCTTCACGTTGGTGTCAACCATGCGCTCCCAGCCAGCCAGATCGGCGCGCTGCGCGGGCTCCAGGCCCACCGCGAGACCGGCATTGTTCACGAGCAGGTCGATTGCCGCGAGTTCGGGCGGCAGCGCGGCCAGCGCCGCATCGATCGCCGCGCGATCGCGCACATCCAGTGCGACCGGATGCACCCGCGCCGTGCCGAGCTCAGCGACCAAGGCCGCAAGCCGCTCGCGGCGGCGGCCCGCGGCGATGATGCGATGGCCCTCGGCAGCAAAGCGCCGCGCAATCGCCGCGCCGAAGCCAGAGGTTGCACCGGTGACAAGAATGATCATGCTCAAGCTCCCATAAGAACCCAAATGCGCCGTTGGCCATCACCGGCGCGAGTGCGTGCGCCGATCGAGGCCGCATACCGTCAATGATTCAGTGTCGCCAATCCCGCTGTGGCGGCAGAATCTGCTCCTCGGGCTCCAGGCTCCAGAGCGAGTATTCGGTCTGTAGCGCGGCTATCGGATGCACCCGGTGGGCGGGGCAGATCGTGGCGGGTGCGGCTTCCGATAGTCCGACGTGGCGTACCCTGCCGGCCTGCACCAGGCCGGCCATCGAACGTTACGCCCAGATCCAGGGCCCTGTGGATCAATTGGACCGCTTGGCTGTCACTGCCGATGCTGCTGGAATACATCTCCGCAATGCCCAGACTCATGCAACCGAGGCCAAGGGCGGAGACTTCGGGGCCATGACTTCCAAGACGACGATGCTGCATCGACAGCTCTCCTTTAAGGCAGGCGTTGAGCGCGCAGTACATTTGGTACGGCGCTGAGGCGCTGTAAGACCCGACCGAGTTGCTCATGGTCGCGTACCGCGGTGCGCATAACAATGGTGGCGATGCGATCGTTCGGGTCGGTGTCGGAGTTGACCCCTTCGATGCTGAGTTTTTCGAGCGCCATGACGTCGGAGACGTCGCGCAGCAGGCCGCGGCGGTCGAAGGCTTCGACGCGAATCCGTACTGGCAGCAAGCTATCGGAATCCAAAGTCCATTCGACGTTGAGTACGCGCTCGGGTTTGACCGCGCGCATGCGCAGCAAGCTCGCGCAGCGTGCCTGATGAATCGTGACTCCGCGGCCCAGGGTTACATAGCCGGCAATGGGTTCGGGCGGCACCGGACCGCAGCAGCGCGCCATCGTGATCGGCAGATCCCCGACGCCTTCGATCTCCACCGGAGAGCGTCCGGTGCGGCGTTGAGGTCGCGTGCGCACCGTGGTCAGCGGCGCCGGCGCCGGTGCGCGCAAGCGGGCGAGCGCCTGCGTCAAGGCGCTGCTGCTGATCTCGCCCTCGCCGATCAAACGCTGCAGGTCCTCGGCGCTATCGGCCTTCAGTTCACGCACCAGCGGGGCGATCAGCTCGGGTCCCGCCCCGGCACGCGTGAGCTCGCGCTCGAGGCTTTCGCGGCCGCTGGCGCGATGATCGGACTCATCGATCCGTCGAAACCAGGCGCGCACTTTGGCGCGACTTCTGGCCGAGGCCAGGAAGCCCTGTTCCGGTGACAGCCAGTCGCGGCTCGGAGCGGCCTGCTTGCCGGTAATGATTTCCACCACCTCGCCATTGGCGAGCGGCTGATTGAGCGGCACGATGCGACCGTTGATCTTCGCGCCGCGACAGCGATGCCCGAGATCCGTGTGCACGTGGTAGGCGAAGTCCAGCGGCGTCGAGCCTCGCGGCAGATCCACCACCTCGCCGCGCGGCGTCATCGCGTAAATGCGGTCGGCGAACAGCTCGATCTTCAGGCGTTCGATCGGATCGCCGTCCAGGTCCGTGGCCTGCGTCGGGTCGAGCACGCGCCGGACCCACTCGATCTTGCGCTCGTAGCTGGCATCGCGCGTGCCTCCTTCCTTGTAGCGCCAGTGCGCCGCGACGCCGAGTTCGGCCTGCTCGTGCATGTCGCGCGAACGAATCTGCACCTCGAGCGATTTGTCCTCCGGGCCGATTACCGCGGTGTGAATCGAGCGATATTCGTTGCCCTTGGGCGTGGCGATGTAATCGTCGAACTCGCCCGCAACGTAGTGCCACAGGCCATGCACGACGCCGAGGGCTGCGTAGCATTCGGCGATCGAATCGACCACGACGCGCACTGCGCGCACATCGAACAGCTGCTCGAAACCCAATTGCTTGCGCTGCATCTTGCGGGCAATGCTGTAGATGTGTTTGGGTCGGCCGAAAACCATGGCGGCGACGCCCGCTTGCCGCAGTTCGCGCTTGAGCAGCGCGCAAACCGAGTCGATGTAGCGCTCGCGGTCTACCCGCCGTTCGGATAGCGCGTGCGCGATGCGGTGGTAATGCTCGGGCTCGAGGTAGCGAAAGGCCAGATCCTCAAGTTCCCATTTGAGGTTCCAGACTCCGAGGCGGTTCGCGAGCGGCGCGAGGATCTCGCGCGTCTGCAGCGCAAGGCTCTGCTGCTCGGGCGGCGTCAGCCCGCGCGCATGGCGCAGTCGCACCAGCTGCTCGGCCAGCCGCGCCACCACCAGACGCGGGTCGGCAGCCACTGCCAGCAGCATCTTGCGCAGGGTTTCGGCCTGCTGGGCATTCAGACCCTTTGTGGCCGACCAGTTCGCGGGCAAGCTCAACTGGCCCAGGCGCCCCAGATCCGCGGCGAGCTGCAGCGCCGTCGGGCTCAGGCGCGTCTCGGCCGCGGGTGGTTCGCGCGGCAGTCCGCTCAGACGCGTCCAATGCAGCGCGGTCGCCACTGCGAGATCGATATCCTGCGTCAGCGCAGCGACCGCCTCGGCCGCCTCGACACCGGCTGCGAGCGCGGCGTGCTCGGCACCGAGTTCGAGCAGGGCCGCACGCGCGGCATCGAGCTTCGCGGCGATCTCGGGCAGTGCGTGGGTCGCGGTTTCCATGCTGTGAGGCTGGTGTCTTCCGGCTATCATTCAGGGTATGGTCGGCCACAGCAAGTGCGTTTGAGGAATTCAATCCATGGCGCGATACTCGACCAAGTCCTGGCGCGCGTTCCGGCCGCGCGACGGCCTTGAGTCGCTCACGCTGATCGCGAACGAATGCCGCGTACTCGGCATCGATCCCGGCTCGCAGCGCACCGGCTTTGGAATCATCGATTGTCGCGCCGGCGGCGAACGTCACGTCGCCAGCGGTTGCATCGATGTCGCGGGGCGCGTGATGGTAGTGCGTCTGCAGCGTATCTACGCCGCTGTGAGCGCGCTGGTGAGCGAGCACCGGCCGGACATGATCGCGATCGAGCGAGTGTTCCTGCATCGCAATCCCGACAGCGCTCTCAAGCTCGGGCAGGCGCGCGGTGTGGCGTTGTGCGCGGCCGCCTCACTCGGCGCCAGCGTGCACGAGTACGCGCCACGTGCGATCAAGATGGCGGTCACCGGCTACGGTGCCGCTGCCAAGCCACAGGTCGCACAGATGGTGCGAACGCTGCTGCAATTGGAGGCAGCGCTCGCTGCCGATGCCGCCGATGCGCTCGCGGCCGCACTGTGCCACGCGCAGACGCGGCGGCTCGGGGCGCTCAGCGCCGCCGGCATCGAGGATCGGACGCTCTTCGGTAGCGTGACCGCACGATGATCGGTTCGCTTTCCGGGCTGGTGGCGTTCAGATCACCGCCGCACCTGCTGCTCGAGGTCGGCGGCATCGGCTACGAGGTCGAAGCGCCCATGTCGACCTTTTACACTTTGCCGGCGGTTGGCCAGCCTACGCGCCTGCTGACCCATTTGGTGGTGCGCGAGGACGCGCACGTGTTGTATGGCTTTGCGACCCTGCAGGAGCGGGCCCTGTTCCGCAACCTGTTGAAGGTCTCGGGCGTCGGCCCGCGCATCGCGCTCGCGATTCTCTCGGGCGTCACCGCCGCGGCCTTCGCGCAGGCGGTGCGCGCTGAGGATGCCGGCACGCTCACGCGCATTCCGGGCGTTGGCCGCAAGATCGCCGAACGGCTCATCATCGAGATGCGCGACCGGCTGGAGGATCCGAGCGTGCTGGCTGCGGCGGCGGTCCTTGGCGCGGATGCGCAGCGCTTACAGCCGGGAGCGCAGGCTGAGGCCTATAGCGCGCTGGTCGCCCTCGGCTATAAGCCGTTGGAGGCCACGCGGCTGCTCAAGGGGCTGGGCAGCCAGAGCGGCGCGCTGTCGACCGAGGAGCTCATACGTCGTGCGCTGCAAGGAGCGGTGCGCGAATGAGCGCGCTCGAGAGCGAACGGCTGGTCAGCGCCGCCGCCGCTGCACCCGATGATGCGATCGATCGGGCCATCCGGCCGCGCGCACTGGCCGAATATATCGGCCAGGAGCACGTCAAATCGCAGCTCTCGATCTTCATTGACGCGGCACGCATGCGCGCCGAGGCGCTCGATCACGTGCTGATCTTCGGTCCGCCGGGATTGGGGAAAACCACGTTAGCGCATGTCATCGCCACCGAGCTGCACGTGAATCTGCGGCAGACTTCCGGCCCGGTGCTCGAGCGTCCCGGTGACCTGGCGGCAATCCTGACCAACCTGCAGCCGCGCGATGTGCTGTTCGTGGATGAGATTCACCGCCTGAGCCCGATCGTCGAGGAAATCCTGTACCCGGCGATGGAGGATTATCAGCTCGACATCATGATCGGTGAGGGTCCCGCCGCGCGCTCCATCAGGCTCAATCTGCCGCAGTTCACGCTGGTCGGCGCCACAACCCGCGCCGGCCTGTTGACCTCGCCGTTGCGCGATCGCTTCGGCATCGTGCAACGGCTCGAGTTCTACGCCATTGCCGAGATCGAGCGCATCGTGCACCGCTCGGCCAGGATCCTCGGCGTCGAGATCGATGCTGCCGGGGCACTACGCATCGCGCAGCGCTCGCGCGGCACGCCGCGCATCGCCAACCGGCTGCTGCGCCGCGTGCGCGACTATGCGCAGGTCAAGGCCGACGGCCGCATCGACGACAGCGCCGCGCACGCCGCGCTCGACCTGTTGCAGGTCGACCCGCAGGGGCTCGATGCCCTCGATCGCAAGCTGCTGCGCACGATCATGGAGAAATTCGATGGCGGCCCGGTCGGCATCGAGAGCCTGTCGGCAGCGATCGGCGAGGAGCGCGGCACGCTCGAGGACGTGATCGAACCGTTCCTGATCCAGCAGGGCCTGGTTGCCCGCACGGCGCGCGGACGCGTGGCCACGCGCCTGGCCTGGCAGCATTTCGGGCTCAAGGTGCCCGAGCGCGCGGCCGCCAACCTGTCGCTGTTCGGCGAGGGCGCTTGAAGGCCTTTGTGTGGCAGGCGCGGGTGTACTGGGAGGATACCGATGCAGGCGGGATTGTTTATTATGCGAACTATCTAAGATTCCTCGAGCGCGCGCGCAGTGAATGGCTGCGCTCGCGCGGTGTGTCGCAGCGCGCGCTCGCCCTGGATCCGGGGATCGTATTCTCGGTGGTGGCGCTCGAGGCGCAGTACCGGCGACCGGCCCGCCTCGATGATGTGCTCGCGATCAGCTGTGAGCCGGCCCAGAACGGGGGCGCCAGCCTCGCCTTCGAGCAGAGCATCTGGCGCGACAGCATCGAGGGTGAGCTGCTGCTGTGCGCAACCGTGCGCGTGGCTTGTCTCGACGCGCAAAGCCTGAAACCCAAGCGCTTGCCGGCAGTCATAATCCGTGAGCTCCAGGCTTGAGATCCATGCCCTGCGCCAATGCTGTCGTTGTTCCAAGGAGTAGTTGATGGGCGGTGAGTTGTCGGTTGTCCGCCTGATCGTACAGGCGAGCCTGGTGGTGCAGATCGTCCTCGGGATTCTGCTGGCCGCTTCGGTGGGTTCGTGGGCCATCATTTTCCGCAAGCGCATGGTCGTGAACCGCGCGCGGCGCGATGCCGATCGCTTCGAGAACAGCTTCTGGTCCGGCGGGGATCTGAGTTCGCTGTATCGGACCGTGGAATCGCGCGGCAAAACCTCCGGCATGGAGAGCATTTTTGAGTTCGGTTTTCGCGAGTTTGCGCGCCTGCGGGCACAGGGCGGCGTCGCTGCCGATATGCTGCTGGAAGGCTCGCGGCGCGCCATGCGTGTGGCACAGCTCAAGGAAATCGAGCGACTCGAGCAAAGCCTCGCGACGCTGGCCACCGTCGGCTCGACCAGCCCCTATGTGGGTCTGTTTGGTACCGTCTGGGGCATCATGAGCGCGTTCAGTTCGCTGGGCAATGTGCAGCAGGCAACGCTGGCGATGGTCGCACCGGGGATCGCCGAGGCGCTGATCGCCACGGCGATGGGCCTGTTCGCGGCCATACCGGCGGTCGTGGCCTATAACCGCTATGCCGACCAGGTCAGTCGGCTCGAGCTGCGCTACGACGGATTTATGGAAGAGCTCTCGACGATCCTGCAGCGCTAC
>OBLT010000248.1_pt1 | contig 39533 bp, 36 predicted proteins | sample 1518721 | NCBI WGS metagenome assembly OBLT01 (sample SAMEA3539307, study PRJEB22396) | soil metagenome | biome: tundra; feature: field; material: soil | place: USA | collected 2010-05 | depth 0.15 m | reverse complement strand
GTCGAGGCGTGGGAGGTCCTAAAGAACGTAAGGGAAATGTGACTAATCCCGAGCCCGAAGGGAGAGGGGCGACGGACGATTGGTCTTGCCGTCTATCGAAAGGTCCCGTGTTCTAAACACCCGCAACGATCCAGAATCGTCAACCCCGATCTAGCCGATAAGGATCGGTCGTTCTTAGGTATTTCCGCTGTTAAATACTTGTTCGTTGACATAGTCGCCATGCGTCGACAGCCTCGCAAACTGTCCGCTATTGCCGGAGCAGTTTGGGTCGGCAGAACCTCATTTCTCTAGGTGGAGCCATGAGAACAATTCGCCTGTTCGCCGCGGTCGCTGCACTGTCATTTGTCGTTGCTTGCGAGACAAAGGCCCCACCCGAAGACCCAAACGCGGTCCGCGAGGGTTTGGCCGCGCGGCTCAAGGCACAGGGGCAAGGAAGTCAAGACGGCGGTGGGCTAGCTGGCGATGGTCCGACGGCGACCCAGACGGTGACCGTCACGGAAACGGCGACCGCGACCACGACCGGAACCGGTTCCCAGACAGCAACCGACACCAATACCTCGACGCAAGTCCTTACGGGCACGCAGACGACGACGGGAACGGTGACCCAGACAAGCACCGTGACCGGAACGGGTACGCAAACAAACACTTCCTCGCAAACGACGACGGGCACGCAAACCGCGACCACTACCGGCACGGCCACAGCAACGAAAACCGGAACAGGTACCCAAACTGCGACGGCCACGCAGACCGTGACGACCACTCGAACGGTGACAGGCACGCAAACCGCAACCGGCACGCGAACAGGAACAGCCACGGCGACGGCGGCCGGTACGCAGACGGGAACCGGCACTAGAACGGGAACGGGTATACAGACGGGTACCGGTACACAGACTGCGACTGGTTCGCGCACAGGGACGGGCACGCAGACGCGAGGACAGGCACGCAGACGTCCAGCTTGACCCGGACCATGACGACAACCGCTACCGCGACCTCGACCGGAACCGGGACGCAGACACAAACCATGCCTGGATTGCAGACCGACTACCACTACTATCAGGTGTCTGCGACGCTCACGGCAACGGACACCGCAATCGTTTCGAACTTTACTTGGAACAGGTCAGGAGTCTCCACCTCGACGGCGAACACCACCGCAACGGCTTCAACCACGCTCATCAGCAGCGGCACCAAGAGCGCGATCGCCACGAACACATTTACAAGTCCCTACAATCATACCGAAACCAAGACTGTGACCGGAAGCTTGACAGCAACCGGATTCCTGAGCGGCACGCAGACAATGATAGTTACGGTGACCGCCACATCGACCTTCCCCACGACCGGTACGGGCACCCACAGTTATGTCGGGACTGGAACCAGGACGTTTACGGCGACCGGCTCGACAACGGGGAATGGAACCGCGTCGTGGACCTTCTACCAGAGTGCCACCGTGACCGGAACCGTGACCAAGACAAACACGAATTCAGTCACGAGTACAACCACCGGCACGACCACCGGTACCAACACGGTCACGTCCACAAATACAAGGACGAGCACGTCGACAAATACCAACACAGCCACCAATACCACAACGAATACAACGAGCAGGACCACCACAAATACGCAAACATCGACGAACACCCTGACCGGCACGAACACGGCCACTTCCACGAACACAAATACCGTAACGAACACCAACACCGCCACGTCGACTTCGACAAACACCGACACGAACACGAATACGGTCACGAGCACGCTAACCAACACCACGACCGGCACCGCGACCAATACCTCGACGACTTCAAACACCAACACGAAGACGACTACCGGGACCAATACGAATACTTTCACGAGCTCGAACACGGCGACAGGCACGAACACTGCGTCGGGCACGGGCACCTTCACGCATGTCGGGACTGTCACCGGCACGACGACGAACACGTCGAGTCAGACCGGAACGGTCACGAACACCATGAGCAACACCGTCACGGCCACCCTCACGGTCACGGGCACGGGGACATCCGACGGTGGAGTTGTTGGATGCACAGGTCAGCCAGACGGGACGTTGTGCAACGATGGCAACGCTTGCACCCAGCTAGACATCTGCGTGCAGGGGACTTGCGTAGGCTTGAATCCAGTGACTTGTGCGGGCCCCGATCAGTGTCACGATGGCTCTGGCACGTGCAATCCCACCACCGGAGCGTGCCAATACGCGGCCAAACCGGACGGTACTACCTGCGACGACGGCAACGCGTGTACCCAAAGCGACAACTGCAATGCGGGCGTGTGCGTTGGCGGAAACCCGGTGACCTGTGCCGACGGCGATCAGTGCCACGATGCCGGCACCTGCAATCCGACGACAGGGTTGTGCGCGAACGTCGCCAAGCCTGACGGCACGGTTTGCGACGATGGCAATCTCTGCACGCAAATCGACACCTGTCAGTCGGGTGCTTGTGTGGGCGCAGCACCGGTCACCTGCACGGCCTCGGATCAGTGCCATGCTGCTGGAACCTGCGACCCCCTGACAGGTACATGTTCGAATCCGGCAATGGCCGACGTACCGCAGTGCAACGACAGCAATGCCTGCACCAGCAGCGACGTTTGCACAGCCGGTGTTTGCGCCGGGACAGCGTACAGTTGCGACGACGGGCTAGGCTGCACGGCCGACTCCTGTAACGGCGTCGGCGGCTGTAGCCACGCCATCTTGGCCGGCAGCTGCGCAATCAACGGTGCCTGCTACGCCAGCGCAGCCACCAACCCGGGCAATCAGTGCGAGCAGTGCGCGCCCGAAACCAGCGCAACTGCGTGGACCCCGAAGTCGGCCGGGACCACGTGCGATGACGATAATGCTTGCACGAAGAACGATGTCTGCAACGGGGCGAGCGCGTGTGGTGGCACGGCTTACTCGTGCAGCGATGGGTTGGCTTGCACCGCGGACGCCTGCAATGGCGATGGGACCTGCAGCTTTGCCATAAATCCCGGGAACTGTGTCATTGGCGGAGCCTGCTATCCCGCCGGGGCAACCAATTCGGCGAACCAGTGTCAGACGTGCGCACCCGGCATCAGTCAGACCAGCTGGACCAACAAGTCCACTGGCACCGCGTGCAACGACGGCAATGCCTGCACGAGCAACGACATCTGCACGGCCGGTGTTTGCGCCGGGACTGCGTATAGCTGCGACGACGGGCTAGGCTGCACGGCCGACTCCTGCAACGGCGACGGAACCTGCAACCACACCATCGCGGCAGGCAGCTGCGTGATTGGCGGCGCGTGCTACGCGAGCGGGGCCAGCAACCCAGCAGATTCATGCCAAATCTGCGACCCGGCCAAGGCCACGACCTGGAGCAACCAGGCCGACGGGACGAGCTGCAACGATAGCAGCGCGTGCACCTCCGTCGATGGCGGCGTTGACGGCGGCGTCGACGGCGGTACCTGCCCAAGCCATACCTGTGTCGCGGGCGCGTGCAAGGCCTCGGGAAGCTCTGGCATGTCAGGAAGCAACCTGCCCAAGCCATACCTGTGTCGCGGGCGCGTGCAAGGGCGTCTGCGCTCCAGGCGCTGTGCAATGCAACGGTCAAACCCCGCAGACCTGCGATGCGACCGGCAGCTGGAAAGATGGCGACGCCTGCGCGAACCAGGCGTGTGTCGCGGGTGCGTGCCAAGGCGTGTGCGCTCCGGGCAGCCAGCAGTGTAGCGGCCAGACCCCGCAGACCTGCGATGCGACCGGCAACTGGCAAGACGGCGCAACCTGCACGAATCAGGCTTGCGTCGCGGGCACGTGCCAAGGTGCGTGCGCCCCTGGGGCCAAACAGTGCAGCGGACAGACCGCGCAGACATGCGATGCGACGGGTACCTGGCAGAATCACGAATCGTGCGACGACGGCAACCCATGCACCGTCGACGCCTGCTCGGTTGGGGTTTGCGTGCACACGGCAAGCCCGGCTGGGACGAGCTGCAGCGATGGCAATGCCTGCAACGGCGCAGAGACGTGCGACGGGACGGGGCTGTGCCAGGCTGGCACGCCAGTCGTCTGCCCGCCATCCGACCAGTGCCATTCCGCCGGGGTCTGCGATACCGCAACTGGCCTGTGCTCGAATCCAGCCAAGACCGATGGCGCTTCTTGCAACGACGGCAACGCCTGGGTTATCATGTAATCATGATCGGGCACGACCTGGCGAGGGAGCGTCATGTATGCGTTTTCGGAAACGGCGACAGAAAGTTGCGCGAAAACGACCCCGGACGGACGGGATTTCGAGGGGTTCTGTTGGGTTCTGTTTTAGGATTGCGGCGACGCCCATGGGCTGGCGGCCCTTCTCCTTGTTTTCGGCCTCGGCCTTGGCCTGGATCTCGCCGACGATGCGGCGGCATTCGGCCTGGCGCTCATCCGCGGTCAGGTGTTGCAGGCAGGGCAAGGGCGTCAACTCGACATCGAACGTGGTCGCGAACTGCACCGGAAAGGCGGTCTCGCCGCGCTGGCGAGCCAGATGCTCAGCGCTGCGGTCGAACCAGGTACCGCGCAGTAGCTCGCCGGCGCCTACGCTAGATGCCACCCGCGGGAGCGCCAGGCAGTCACCACCGACGGTGGGTGAACCAGGAGCGTAGGAGAAAGCGTCTTCGTGCTACGCTTGAGGAACTGAGGCAGTCCGATGGGTACACCGCAAACACAAATTCCGAAAGTGCTGGAGGAAGCTCTGGCGAAGCTGAGGCGCGACCCGTCGCGCCCGGTGCGCGCCCACCTGGACGAGCTGGACGTGGAGCTGCGGGTGGTCACCGCTCACAGGGAGGAGCCGGCGCCCGGCCTGGGTGATCGCATGGCAGAGGCGGGACCGTGGGAAGGCGAGTCCACCGAGGAGATCATCCGGATTCTGCGCGAGGGACGGGACGCGGGTGGAAATGCGGAGACGCCTGAGATCCTGTGACCAGGCTGCTCGACACCAACACGCTGGTCTACATCCTGAACGGTGAGGCAGGCGTCCGAGCCCGGACCAATGAAGCCGGGCGTCTTGGACGAGTGGTGACCAGTATCGTCGTGGTGGCTGAGCTGCTGTACGGCGTGGAGCGCTCCACGCGACGGGAAGCGAACCGCCGCCACCTGGAGAAGGAATTGGAGCCGCTGGAGATCGTGCCGCTCAGCCTCGGGGCAACGGCGCATTTTGGGCGCTTGAAGGCGGAGCTGCGCGCGAAGGGCATCAACAAGACAGACCTGGACATGCTGATCGCGGCAACCGCGCTTGACCTGGGGGCCACGCTGGTGACGAACGACGGCGCCTTGCTCGACGGCAGAATCCCTGGTCTCACCGTCGAGAACTGGAAAGACTGAGGCCACTTCCGAGGCCAAGGCCGTCGCGTAGACCGAGAACGATTAGGGTGTGCTCTGTGCGCCGCAGGCGGTACCGCCGTCCAAGGCTACGCAGGAGGTGAAGCCGCCGCAATTCGAGTCGAGTTGGCCCAACAGGGCATTGGTATTCCCTACGGACAGCACGCCGGTTCCCTGGATAGAGCCAGCGCAAATGAGACCACCGCCATTGTTGTTCTGGATGGTCACGAGATTGAGGCTGACCGCGCTGCCGCTCGGCGGGAGGGCGTTGACGAGAGCTCCACCCCATGAAGTCGTCCCCGCACGGCCTGGCCCGTTTCCGCTGACGGTGGTGTTCTTGATGTCGAAAGCGGCACCGCTCAGCAAAATACCGCCGCCCGTGTTGTCGCTCACCGCACAGGTGTCCATGTGGAGGAACCCTCCCGAAGCTGCGGAGACGCCTGGATTCGACTGCGAACCCGTCGAGGCACTGCCCCGGATCGTGAGGTTGCGGAGATAGACTTCGCCCGACGCTACAGCGATGCCGTCCGTAAATGCCGCGGGCGTGATGACGGCGCTCTTTCCAACAATGGTCAGTACTCCTGATGTGGACACGCTGAATCCGTCAGCCAAGGTTCCGGCCAATACAACCAACGGTTTGCTGTTGGCCACGGCAGAATTGATTCCGGTTCGGGCAAGACAGAATGGAGCCGCTGTTGTTCCACCGCTCGTCGTGTTCGAACAACCGGCGATGGTCTGCACATACACCGTCTCGGCATCGATCGCGCAGTGCCCGTCGATGTTGGCCATGCACACGCCCGGATTTCCAGTCGTGCCCAGCTTCGCCACGCACTCTGCATCCGCCTTGCAGTTCACGCAGGTGTTCGCGCTGCTGCAGATCGGGTGGGTCGCTGCCGTGCAGTCGCTGCTGGCGGCACACTGGACGCAGGCCCCGCTGGCGGTACCGCTGGTCGCGCACACGGCGCGGTTCGGATCGGACAAGGCCTGACACTCGCCGCTGGTCTTGCACGCCTGGCACTTGTTGGCGCTGTCGCAGATGGGCGTGGCGCCGCTGCAGTTGGCGTTGGTCGTGCACTGGACGCAGGCGTTGGTGGTCGTGTTGCAGACTGGGGTGCCGCCGCTGCACTGGGTATTGCTCGTGCACTGGACGCAGGCCCCGCTGTTCACGCACACCGCGCGGTTGGGGTCGGCAAGAGCCGCGCACGGGCTCGTGGCCGTGCAGCCCGTACAGGTCTTGCTCGCGGAACAAATGGGGGTGGTACCCGAGCACTGTGCGTGCGCGACGCACTGGACGCATTTGTTGCTGGTGGTGTCGCAAACGGGGGTCGTGCCAGAGCAGTCGGTGTTGGCCGTGCACTGGACGCAGGTGCCCGCGCTGGAGCACGCGGCGCGGTTGGGATCGCCGAGGCCCGCGCACTGGGCAGAGACCGTGCACACGGCGCAGGTGTTGTTGGTCTTGTTGCAGATGGGACTCTTGCTCGACGTGCAATGACTGTCGGCGGTGCAGCCGACGCATCTCCCTGAAAGGGAATCGCAGACCGCCGTTGGCGCCACGCAGGCGTTTGCGCCGCCGTCCAGGCCCTCCTGGCAGCCGACGCACAGGCCTGCCACGCAGAAGGCCTTCGTCGGATCCGGGCAGTCGCTGCTGGCGCCACAGGTCCCTGCGCCATCCGGAACGTTGAGATCGGGTCCCCCGACATCGACGACACCAGCATCCTCGTGCGGCCCCGCTTCCATGGCCTCGTCCAGAGCTGGCGCATCGACGGCGAGGATGGCGTCGATGGTCGACGGAACGTCGACTGCCACACCCACGTCGCCGCCACTGGGTGCGGCGACTTCGTCGAGCGTTGCCCCATCGAGCGCGGCTGCCGGTCCGTCCATCGGCCCGGTGGCCCCGTCGGGCGAGACGCAAACGCCCCGGTCCACATCGCAGACACGCCCGCCCGTGCAGTCGCCGGCCTTTTGGCAATAGTTCGGGGTTGCCTCCGTGCAGCCCAAAAGTACAGCGCCTCCAATCAGAAACACTGCCACAAGCTTTGCCATTGGTATCGACATCAGAATCCTCCCGAAAAGAAGATTGAGGATGCGGTGATGTTCAGTGCCATGTGCGAGGGCCCGGCACTGGGCGAGAACGCGATCAACCCTACCAGTCCGGCCAGCGCAGCCACCCCGCCCCCAGCCACCATGCCAATTCCAGCTGTCTCCGTCTTGTATCGTCGCGCGCAGAGATCCTTGGGTGCCGTCAGATCGCAGGTTCCTCGGCCGTTGATGTGAATCAAGTAGATCCCGGACCCAATGAGCACTGCCCCGCCTGCTAGCGCGGTCAGCGAAAGATACGTCGGGACGTACCACTCGGGTGCCGGCGCGGCCGACGGCGGGTTGACTGCTAGCGCGGGCTGGGGCGCTGGCGGCGGCAGCATCGTGTCGGGGACCGGCGCCGGCTGCACCTCGGCCACCGGAGTTGGAGGCGTCTTTCTGACCTTGATGCGCTCGGCGATCGTCGACGCAAGCAGAGAAGCGGTATGCTTGATTTCGCTGCCCTCGCAGGCCGAGCAGTCGGTCTTCTCGACCCAGGCATCGCGCTCCGGCGCGGACCGCGCCACGATCATGGAGACGAGATAGTCCGACTTGAGCCTCTTGCTGGCCTTCTTCGCCGCCGGCCGGGCGCGCACCCGAACCTGGACAACCAGGTCGACCTTGGCGGATTGTGCGAGATCTTGCAGACACTCGATGCTTTCGCATTCCAAAACCTGCTGCAGCGCTATCGGGTCGGAAACAGGCTTGAGGGCGATATCCGTTTCGGCAAACGTGGAGAGCACCTGGCCAAGCCCGGTCACGACGTGGGTGACGGCGCCGTCCTGCACCTCTGCGGCGAGCTTCGGGACGAGACTGCTGGTGTCGACCGCGATGGCCACGGTGCTAGGCGTTTCGGCAAAGGCAGGTTGGCTGACAAGCGCAAGAAGCAAGGCAACGGTCGTGGGTATTCGCATGTTCATTGGCCGACTGGGATGTTCCTGGTTTCTACCAATAAGGGTTGGAGACTAGCACTCCAAGGCGAGAATCAGGCTATGATTCCCGCATGCTGGCGACACTCGTATGGACCTTGCTCTTGGCCGGTGAACCTTCGGCCAAACTCGATGCCTCGGTCGGGAAGGAAATGGCCGAGGCCATCGTCACGCTCAACAAGGCACTGGGCCTCGAGACCTGGCCCACGCGCGGCGTGAAGCCGTGCATCGACCGTGGCGGTCTCGAAGCAACGGCCAAAGACGTCGGCGCCGAGGAAGCGCGGCAGTGCGCTTCCTCGGCGATCGCCAAGGGCTTTCCCAATCTTGGGCAAGAATACGTGCTGGGGATCCCCATGGCGGACATCGGGCCGGCCACAGTTTTCGCTGTCGGCATTGCGGATTCCGATGGCTGGGGCGCCTACTCTTGCGATCCCTCGCGCAAGTGCCCTCCGACCAAGCTGAGTGCCGGCTCGAAACAAGCCAAGCGCCTGGTCGATCGCTACCGCCGCGCATGCTCGGATGCGAAGACGGTGTGGTTTCCGAGCCGCGATAGGGTTTGTGCGGACACCCCGATGGTCGCGCCGCCCGAGCCCGCGCCTACCCCGAAGCCGGCCAAGAGCCCCCCCGCTGGCGCGAAACCTATCCCCGGCGAAACACCCGCGCGCGCGCCCTGGCCGGTCAAGGAATAGCGCGTTCGCCCGCGGGTCGACTTCGCCGCCTTTGCGTCACCGGTTTTCCTACCGGCGCGCAGGTTTCCATGCCGTGAATTCCGCACGGATGAGCATTTGCGCACGCGAAATTTGCTGTAGTCAACCACGCATCTGCCGACTATTGTCTCGGCCCGAACGGATCCCAAAGCATTCATCCAGACGGAGATAAAGACCCATGGCTAAGTTGACCGGCAAAGCTCTTGTCGCGCAGGGCGGTGGCCCGACCGCGGTCATCAACCAAAGCGTCGTAGGCGTTGTCCTCGAAGCACGTAGATTCCCGCAAATCACCCACGTTTACGGCGCCCGCCACGGCGTGAGCGGCGTGCTCAAGGAGGACTTCCTCGATCTGTCCGAGGCCACCCTGCAGAACCTAGAGGACGTGGCCATCACGCCAGCTTCCGGTCTCGGCTCGACCCGCGACAAGCCCGATGTCGAATACTGCCTCAAGATGTTCAAGGTCATGCAGGCGCATGACATCCGCTACTTCTTCTATTGCGGAGGCAACGATTCTTCCGACACCTGCCGCATCGTCAACGAGCAGGCCAAGTCCACCAGCTACGACCTCGTGTGCGTGCATGTGCCCAAGACCATCGACAACGATCTGGCCGGCGGCACCGATCACTGCCCGGGCTTCGGCTCGGCGGCCAAATTCGTGGGCCAGGCCTTCGCCGGCGCCAACATGGACAACCGCGCCCTGCCCGGCGTGTACATCGCCGTGGTCATGGGCCGCCACGCTGGATTCCTCACAGCAGCCTCGGCGCTGGGTCGCAAGTTCGAGGACGATGGTCCCCACCTCATCTACATGCCCGAGCGCGTGTTCGACGCCGACAAGTTCGTGGCCGACGTACAGAAGTTCTACGACAAGTACGGCCGCTGCATCATCGCCGTGTCCGAAGGTGTCAGCGACAAGTCGGGCGCCCCCATCATCACCACGCTCAAGGGCTCGGAAAAGGACTCGCATGGCAACGTGCAGCTCTCGGGCACCGGCGCCCTCGGCGATTTGCTCGCCGACCTCATCAAGGCCAAGACCAAGATCAAGCGCGTGCGCGCAGATACCCTCGGCTACCTGCAGCGCTCATTCCTCGGCTGCATCAGCAAGAGCGACGCCGAAGAAGCGCGCGCGGTCGGCCAACGCGCCGTACAATTCGCGGCCATCCACGGCACGGCCGGTTCGGTGGCTATCAAGAGAATAGGTGATTATGCCGTTACCTATGACTTGATCCCGCTCGAAGCCGTAGCCGCCAAGACCCGCCACATGGACGAGGCCTTCATCAATGCCGAAGGCAACAACGTCACCGAGGCCTTCCTCAAGTACTGCCGCCCGCTCGCGGGCGAGATGCCGACCCAGGACCGCTTCCAGGCCCCGCAGGTCGCAAAGATCCTGAACAAGAAGTAAACACTGGACCAAGGAGCGAAACGCTATGTCAGAGAATGCTCTCTATAAGGAAATTGGGCTCGTTAATACTCGTTCTATGTTCAAAGCGGCCATGGCGGGCAAGTTCGCCGTGCCGGCCTACAACTTCAACAACATGGAGCAACTGCAGGCCATCGTGCTCGGCTGCGTGGCCTCCGACTCGCCCTTCATCCTCCAGGTCAGCTCGGGCGCGCGCAAGTACGCCGACCAGACGCTGCTGCGCTACATGGCCCAGGGCGCGGTCGAAATGATCAAGGCCGCGGGCACGCCGCTCAAGTTCGCCCTGCACCTGGACCACGGCGACACCTTCGAGTTGTGCAAGTCGTGCATCGAAACCGGCTTCTCGTCGGTCATGATCGATGGCTCGCACCACCCGTACGAGAAGAATATCGAAGAGACCCGCAAGGTCGTCGAGTACGCCCACAAGTACGACGTCACCGTCGAGGGCGAGCTGGGCGTTCTGGCCGGCATCGAAGACGACGTGGTGGCCGCCAAGTCGGTCTACACGCACCCCGATCAGGTCGAGGACTTCGTGAAGAAGACCGGCGTGGATTCGCTGGCAATCTCCATCGGCACCTCGCACGGCGCCTACAAGTTCAAGCCCGCGCAGTGCACCCGCAACAAGGAAGGCGTGCTCGAGCCCCCGCCCCTGCGCTTCGACATCCTCGAAGAGATCGAAAAGCGCATCCCTGGCTTCCCCATCGTGCTCCACGGCGCCTCGTCGGTGGTGCTCAAGTACGTCGATATGATCAACCAGTTCGGCGGCAAGCTCGACAACGCCGTCGGCATCCCCGAGGCCCAGCTCCGTCGCGCGGCGACCTCCGCGGTGTGCAAGATCAACATCGACTCCGACGGCCGCCTGGCCATGACCGCTGCCATCCGCAAGGCCTTCGCCGAGAACCCCAAAGAGTTCGACCCCCGCAAGTACCTCGGCCCCGCCCGCGACGAGCTCAAGACCCTCATCATCGAGAAGAACAAGACCGTCCTCGGCTCGGCGGGACACGGCAAGGAAATCTTCGGGTAGAAGAGAGCACAGAGCCGGATCGAGAGCACAGAGATTCGGACCGCAGAAGGCACGGCAGGGAAATCTGACCGTGCCTTCTGCATATCTGGCCGATTCCGCCCGGCCTATGGCATCCCGATGACCGCCGCTCCGCGACAAAACCCAGGTGGCCTAGCGCCGAATACGGGCGGGCCACGGTGGCCGAGGTACGCAGGGGCTTCCCCGATTCGGGGTCAAACTGATTGCAGAAACCGTCCAACAGCGCAAAGAGAGTATTCACTTCAGCGAAGTACGTTCCGCTTCGGAAGTAGTCCTCGCGGTCTTGGTTTCCAGATTGCTTTGCCGCTTGTTCATAGTTTCCATGCATCAAGGCATTTCTCACGTTCTTGATTGCGTCTATGGTCTGCTCGCGAGTCCACCACGGAGGTAGCGACAGCAAGTTCAACCGAGACCCAGTTGCCATTTCAAGCAGGTTTGGCAGGGTCGCGCTTTCACCGGCGGACTGTCCCAAGATTATTCGAAGGAACCGCTCTATCGTCAGCAACACCAGGAGCCCCTCGGCAAACAACAGGCATCCGGGAGACCACTTTCCTTTCCCCTCGGCGATTTTGTGATCGTTGTGGTTTCGCACTATGTCCAGTTCTCGTGCAATCTCGGTGAAATCACGATGCTGCTTTTTGAATGACATCAAGCCTCCAGCGGCTGCCAGACCGATTCTCAGTCGTTTGTCGAAACAGTCAACCGATGCTCTGCCGAACCTGCAGCAAGCTCGGCGCGCGGGCGGGCGGGGACGACCTCTCGGCGGCGTAGACTCGCGCCCCGAGCGTCCGCGCTCGGGTGCCAGCGAGTCGGGACAGGGGCCCGCGACCGGTCCGCCGGTCGCGTAAGGACCCGGAAGCCGAGCGTGCCATGGACGCGCGGAGCGCGGCCGTTGGCATGCGGCCGCCGAGGGGTCGTCCCCGCCGCTAGCCCGCAGAAGCCGAGCGCCGCTCTCCCACATGTCGCAGCAAGAGGACGCTTGATAGGCCCCTGCCCTCGGCACTACCATATCGCTCATGCAGCAGCCCTCCTATTCCCATGGGATTACGACCGTGCCCCTGCTGGGCGACACCATTGGCGAGAACCTGCGGCGGACCGTCGAGAAGTTCGGCAAGCGCGAGGCGCTGGTGTCGTGCCACCAGAACTACCGCGCCACCTACCGCGAATTCTGGGACCAAACATCCGTGATCGGCCGCGCCCTGATGGCGCGCGGGGTAAAAAAGGGGGATCGCGTGGGACTGTGGTCGCCCAACCGCTTCGAGTGGGCGGTCACCCAGTATGCCACCTCACGCATCGGCGCCATCATGGTGAACATCAACCCGGCCTACCGCAGCCACGAGCTCGAACACGTGCTCAAGCAGTCGGGTTGCGCCCTGCTGATCCTGGCGCGCGGGTTCCGGCAGACCGACTACGTATCCATGTTCCGCGATGTCGAGGGACGCCTGCCCGAACACATCAAGGCCATCGTCATCGATGACGAATGGGGCGATCTCAAGGAAGACGCCAAGCACGTTTCCGAGGAAGAGCTACACCTGCGCGAGCAAACACTCGATCCCGACGATGCCATCGACATTCAGTACACCAGCGGCACCACCGGCTTTCCCAAGGGCGCGACGCTGTCCCACCACAACATCCTGAACAACGGCTATTTCGTCGGCCGCACCCTGAAGTACAGCGAGAAGGATCGCATCTGCATCCCGGTGCCGCTGTACCACTGTTTCGGTCAGGTCATGGGTAACCTGGCGGCCACCAGCCACGGCGCGTGCATGATCTATCCGGGCGAGGCCTTCGACCCTGCCACGGTGCTGGCCACAGTCGAAAAGGAGCGTTGCACCTCGCTGTACGGCGTGCCCACCATGTTCATCGCCGAGACCGAGCACGCGAACTTCAGCAAGACCGACTTCGCCAGCCTGCGCACCGGCATCATGGCCGGCTCGCCCTGCCCCATCGAGGTCATGAAGCGCGTGCAGAAGGACATGCACATGCCAGAGATCACCATCTGCTACGGCATGACCGAGACCTCGCCCGTGTCCACGCAAAGCAAGGTCGACGATCCGCTCGAAAAACGCGTGGCCACCGTGGGCTGCGTGCACCCGAATCAGGAAATCAAGCTCGTGGACCCGGCCACCGGCCACGTCGTTTCCCGCGGCAGCGTGGGCGAGTTTTGCACGCGTGGCTACTCGGTCATGCTGGGCTACTGGGACGATATGCACTCGACCCGGCAGGCCATCGATGCCGCGCGATGGATGCACTCGGGCGACTTGGCCACGATGGACGACGACGGCTATGTCAACATCGTGGGCCGTATCAAGGACATGGTCATGCGCGGTGGCGAGAACATCTATCCGCGCGAGGTCGAAGAGTTCCTGTATACGAAGCCCGAAGTCGCCGACGTCCAGGTCATCGGCGTGCCCGACTCCAAGTACGGCGAAGAGGTGATGGCCTGGATCAAGCTACGGCCAGGCGCCAGCCTGACTGGCGACGATCTACACGCCTTCTGCAAGGGCAAGATTGCCACCTACAAGATCCCGCGCTACTGGAAGTTCGTGGACGCCTTCCCCATGACCGTCACCGGCAAGATCCAGAAGTACAAGATGCGCGAGATCGCCGTGGAGGAGCTCAAGCTGCAAACCGCAGCCAGCATCAAGACCGCATAAATACGGGTTCAACACAGAGGACACAGAGGACACAGAGGACAGAAGGGTTCGGATCTCGGATCCGAATTCTTCAATTCTCTGTGTCCTCTGTGTTCTCTGTGTTCTCTGTGTCTTTCCCGTGCTATTCGACGCGCTGGAAGAACCGGCGCCAGCGGATGGACGAGAACCAGTCGGCGATGCCCGAGGGGCTGAGCCCGCCGCGTGCGGGATCGCGCGACCACCAGATGACCAGGGCGCGTCCCTTGATGAGCTCGAACGGCACGAAGCCCCACACGCGCGAGTCCTTCGAGTTGTCGCGATTGTCGCCCATGGCGAAGTAGTGCCCCGGCGGGATCGTCACGGGCCCGAAATCCGACGACGTCGATCGCATGGGCTCCTGGTGGGTCACGTGCGACTTGGTCTCCAGGTGCTCCAGCCACACCTCGCAGGCATGACGGTCGTCGTCGCCGTCGAAGTCCTTGCCGAAGTCCTTGCTATCATCTGCCACGCAGGGCTCGCGCAGTTGCTCGCGCGCCAGGGGGCGGCCGTCGATGAAGACCTCGTTGTGGCGAACCTGCAGGGTTTCGCCAGGCAACCCCATCACCCGCTTGATATAGTCGATACTCTGGTCGGGCGGGTACTTGAACACGATGATGTCGCCACGCTTGGGCTTGCCCAGCTCGGCGATCTTGGCATTGGTGAACGGAATGCCGACGGCGTAGGCGAACTTGGACACAAAGATGTGGTCACCCACCTCCAGCGTCGGAATCATAGAGCCCGAGGGGATCTGAAAGGCTTCGACCACGAACGCGCGCAGAAGTAGCGCCACGCCGAGCGCCAGACCGATGGACTCGGCGTACTGGCGGGTCGCCGACTTGCGCGCGAAGGCCAAGTGCTCGTCCATCTTGCCATCGATATCGGTGATGGACTGGCGCAACCGTTCCAGATTCTTGTCCTTGCGGGCGGCCTCGACCTCGGCAACGGCGGCCGCCATGGTCGCGGCCACCGATTCAGGAATTCGGTAGCGCTTCTTCTTCAGAATGCGCTTGGCCTCGCCCACCAGTTGCTTGGCTTCCGCGCTGGCGCGACTCAACTGCCGGTAGGCGCGCCAGGATGCCCAAATGCTCATCAACATGCTCAGTCGACCTTCAAAATGGCGAGAAACGCCTCTTGCGGGATTTCCACATTCCCAACCTGTTTCATGCGCTTCTTGCCCTCTTTCTGCCGCTCGAGAAGTTTGCGCTTGCGCGAGATGTCGCCACCATAGCATTTCGCGGTCACGTTCTTGCGCAAGGCCTTGACGACTGTCTTCGCGATTACGCGCGAGCCGATGGAGGCCTGGATGGCGACCTCGAACTGTTGCATGGGGATGAGCTCTTTCATCTTGATGCACAGGTCGCGGCCCTTGATGTACGAGGTCTCGCGGTGGACGATGGCCGATAGCGAGTCGACGCGGTCGCCGTTGACTAGCAGATCCAGGCGGCAAAGATCGGCGGCGCGATAGCCCTTGGGCTCGTAGTCCAGCGAGGCGTAGCCGCGCGAGATGGACTTCATGCGGTCGTAGAAGCCAAACACCACCTCGGTCAGCGGCACGTCGTAGCGGATGATGACCCGACGTTCGCCAGCGTAACTCAATCCAGTCTGGGTTCCGCGCCGCTCTTCGCACAACTTGATGAGCCCGCCGACGAATTCGGGCGGTGTGTGGATGGTGGCGCCGATGATGGGCTCTTCGATGCGCTCGATGTCGCCCTCGGAGGGGAACTTGGCCGGGTTGTCGAGCTCGACCACGCTGCCGTCGCGACGCACGATCTGGAAGCGCACCGTGGGGGCCGTGGTGATGAGGTCGAGATCGTATTCGCGCTCCAGGCGCTCCTGCACGATTTCCATGTGCAAAAGGCCGAGAAAGCCGCAGCGAAAGCCGAAGCCAAGCGCGGCCGACACCTCGGGCTCGCGACTGAACGAGGCGTCGTTGAGGCGCAATTTGTCGAGGGCATCGCGCAAGTCTTCGTAGCGGGCCGGATCCGTCGGGAAGATGCCCGCGAACACCATGGGCTTGGCGGGCTGGAAGCCGGGCAACGGCGTCTCGCACGGCTTGCTGGCCTCGGTGATGGTGTCGCCCACGCGCGCGTCGGCAACTTCCTTGATCGCCGCGGTGATGAAGCCGACCTCGCCCGGTCCCAGCTCGTCGATTTCCTTCGGGAAGGGCGCGAAGGCACCCAGCCCGACGATTTCATAGTCGCGGCCAGCGGCGAGCAAGCGAATCTTCTGTTTCGCGCGCAGACCGCCATCGACCACGCGCACCAGCAGCACGACGCCGCGATAGCTGTCGTACCAACTGTCGAGCAAGAGCACTTTGAGGGGTCTTTGCGCATCCCCGACCGGCGGCGGGATACGCGCCACCACGGCTTCCAGAATCTCCTCGATGCCACGGCCGTCCTTGGCCGACGCCAGGATGGCCCCGGACGCGTCGATGCCGATGACTTCCTCGATCTGGCGCTTGGCGTTTTCGGGATCCGCCGACGGCAGATCGATCTTGTTGATGACCGGAACAATGGCCAGGTTGTGCTCGGTGGCCATGTACACGTTGGCCAGGGTTTGCGCCTCCACGCCCTGCGAGGCATCGACCACGAGCAGCGCGCCTTCGCACGCGGCCAGCGAACGCGACACCTCGTAGTGAAAGTCCACGTGGCCCGGCGTATCGATGAGGTTCAGCTCGTAGGTCTGCCCATCCTTGGCCTGGTAGGAAAGCCTGACCGTGGCCGCCTTGATGGTGATGCCACGCTCGCGCTCGAGGTCCATGCTGTCGAGGAACTGGTCCTTCTGCTCGCGCTGGGTGAGCGCGCCGGTGAATTCGATCAGACGGTCGGCCAGGGTGGATTTGCCGTGGTCGATGTGGGCGATGACAGAAAAATTGCGGATCAGATTGGTCGGGGTCGGCACTTCGAAAACCTTCTTAGGCTCTTGCTTGCCTGCTTGCGTGGCTGCTTCCGTGGCTACTTGCGGATAACGTCGAGAGTGAGTTGCCCGGGAAGATGCCCCTTTTCCCTCTCCAACACCAAATCGATTCCTTGACGAATGTATTCCGCCACCGGCACCTTTGTCTTGTGGTGCAGGAGCTTGAGCTGCTCGTTCTGTTCCGCGGTGATGTACACGGTGGTCGAAATCTTGTTCCGTGCCATGGCAGGACCATGCATGACCATATGTCGATAGTCAATGCGGTATTGGCCTCGACGCGCACGACGCAACAGGGCAATCGCACGAATGTGCGGTTCGAGTCATCGCGGGCCAAAACGCGACTGGCACTTGCCGCAATCGCTCACTTAGCCTAGCCTACCGTTCATGGATCCTCTGCCAGCTCCTCCCAGCCGCGCCAGTGTGAACCTCGCGCGTATCCTATTTCTTGAGCTTTGTGTCTTCGCCTTCGTCCCCTCGTGCGGCGGGCAGCAAAGGCCCGCTGCCAATTCCAGCCTGGACTTGAAGGTTTCCCAGAATGATTTCGGGGCAAAGTTCGACCGATCCCGTTGCGACGACAAGGGCAAACAGGTGGTGTCCTTGGACGCGAACGGCGACGGCAAGCCCGACGTCATCAAGCTCTTTCTCTCCGTATCTCAAGACGGGCACACGGTCCAGCAACTGGTCTGCAAACAGACCGACCTGGATTTCGACGGTAAAATCGATCTTGTCCAGTACTACGGCTCCAGCGGTGAGCTGTTCATGGACGAGTACTCCATGGATTATAGCGGGAAGTTCAACGGCCGAACATTCTTCCAGGATGGCAAGAAGGTCCGGGCCGAGAAGGACATGAACTTCGACGGCAAGCCCGACTACTTCGAGTTCTACGAGGGCGGAAAGCTGGTGCGGGTGGAACGCGACCGCACCGGCAACGGCAAGATCGACGAGTGGCAGTACTACGAAGGCGGACGCTTGGATCGCGTCGGCTATGACACCACGGGCTCCGGCCGCGTGGACAAGTGGGAACGCAATCCCGAGGGCGGCGCCGAGGCGCAGGTCGCGCAAGAGAGCGGAGCCGGGACGGCCGCGGCGCCGGCAGCGGCACCTGCGGATCCGGACGCAGCGGCGGCTGCCGCTGCAGCGGACGCGGCCTCGCGCGGTGGCCCCAAGCCTGCGCCGAACGCCAAGAAGAAGTAGAGAATCAGCCGCCGGAGAAGTTTTCCTGACTGAGATCGACCGACGCTGGGATGGTCCGCGGATGGCACTTGACGCCACCGCGATCATTCATTTGGACATGAACGGACCGGGGACGCACTCGCGCATCATCAACGCCAGCAGCCGCGGCATGCTCCTGCGTATGCCCGACGCGCGGCCAGTCGGGACCCGAATCCACGTCACGGTTCAGCTCGAAAGCCCATCCCAGGAGATCAAGGTCTCGGGCATCATCGTCCACTGCAACACCAGCGAGAACGTCGATCCGCGCTTCACTGCCCGCGCGGGCATCCTGGTTACCACGGCCGGCTCCGACTGGGACGAGCTCTGTGGCAAGCTTGCCAAGAAGTGATGGTGGCGAATCTCGCCATCGAACTGGCGGCGTAACGAGCTGAAACAACGCTGGTTTCTGTCGGCGTAATCGTCCAGATACCCCCACAGTTACCCCCAGGCATTCACCCCTTGGCCCTGCCTACGGGTGCCACCCTCTACCCCTCGTCCGCCGAAGTCAGGATGCGACTGCGAAGATCTGCGGACATGCGAAAGCGCAGGCCGTGCAAGCGATCCAAAAGCGGGCGCACCGCTGGCACAAGGCCGCGCTGTTTGGCGACCAAGATCACGTGCAGGGTGCCCGTGACCGTCACACCGAAGCTCGCCGCAACCCTTCTGGCGGGCAACTCGTCGATGATGGCCACCGAGCCAGGGATCGCCAGCGCCAGCGTCAGCACCGCGCGCTCGCCTGCCCCGAGACGGCCGAACGACTCCAACTGGGGCGACAGAGGCGACACCGTTCGCACGTCTGCCCAAGGCAGGAAGATCGGGTCAGGAAGATCGTGGCCTTCCGCACGGCCGGCGCTCAGCTCGGCCACCACCTGGCCGGGAACGATCACGCGGCCGAAGATGGCGGGCAGCACCTGCAGAATACCCGCGAGGTGCAGGTAGCACAGAGGCGAGGTGTCGACGATGTGGTCAGCCAAGCGACCGGCGCAGTGTAGCCAGGTCTCGGTCGAATTCCTCTGGTGTCATGCGGAACGCATCGACGCCGAAGTCCGCCAGCCTGTGCAGGAACTCGACCCTGGTGATGCCCGCCAGGTCCGCCGCTGCGCCTGACGACAAGTGCCCTAGCTCGTGGAGCTTCATGGCCGCCGCAAGGCGCACCGTGCCCTCTGCCTCGGAAGGAGAAGGCCCCAGCGCCCGAAGGGTCGCCTCTGGTATCTCGATAGACAAGGTCACAGCCAGAGTGTACCAGGTTTCGCCGCGGAGGATGGCTGCCTCCCACCGGCCCTTTGGCGCGTGGCTACTTTGTGGACGGTGGCAGGATGTCCCGAGGTGGAATTTTGAACGCCTTCGCCAGCTTCCACATGGTCCGCAGTGTGATCGACCTGCCTGCTTCGATGCGCTGGTAGTGTCGGAGGCTGAAGCCGAGATCCATCATGTCCTCTTGAGTGAGGGCACGGGCTTCCCGCAGGGCGCGCACGTGGCGTCCGAAGACTCGGCAGAAGCGTGGAAAATCTGTGGCCACCCAAGCGCGAAGCTAGAAGCACCCGGCTGTTCTGACCACGGCTCAAAATGTCGTAGTGGGTGAAGCTCGGTTCCCGTTGCGGTAAAACCGAAATGGGGCGACCATGGTCCGCATGGGCTCCAGATTGTGCGTTGTGGTTTCTTGTCTTTCCTTGGTGTTTCTGATCGATTGCGGCGGCGGGAATCAGGCCGCCAAGTGCGTTCCCGGCGCCAGCGCACCGTGCGCGTGTCCGACCGGCCAGCAGGGTGCCCAAACGTGCAGCTCGGCCGGCACCTTTGGGGCGTGTGCCTGTACCTCACCAGGAGCTGACGCGAGAATGGACGCCGTCGGTAACCTTCCAGATCTCGGTACACCGTCTGGTGGGTCGGAGGTGGGCCCGGAGCCTGCGATTGAACCGACGCCAGAGCCGGTCGCCGAGCCATCCGTTTCGCCGGGTGCCGAACTGGGCGGCCCAGAGCGTGCGGTCGAGCCAGGAATTTCGACACAGGGTGAACCAGCGATGGAGCCGAAGCCGGAGCCCGGCGTGGAGCCTGGCCCGGAGCCCTCGCCGGATCCACGACCTGAGGCGCCCGATGCGGGAATTGACACCGCAGACGCAGCGCCTGACGTTGCGCCGCCTGTCGAAGTATCTCGCGAAGCTCCGCCTAGCATGTTCTCCGGAAACATAGGTGCCAACGCTGGGGAAACTTGCATCCTCAAGTCAGATGGCACCATAGCCTGCTGGGGGACCAACGTGTCCGGTCAAAGCACCCCACCCGCTGGCACGTTTGCCCAAGTCAGCGTGGGAGGCGGCCACAACTGCGGGCTCAAGTCCGATGCCACAGTCACTTGCTGGGGGGACAACACCTACGGCCAGAGCACCCCGCCGGGATTACAGGTTCGACCGCGGCCAACATACACACAGATCAGTGCTGGGCGGATCCACACTTGCGGGATCAAACCCGACAGCACCGTTGCATGTTGGGGAGACAATTCCGTTGGCGAGAGCACCCCGCCCACCAGCACCTTGATCCAAGTTAGCGCCGGTGGCAGCCACACCTGTGGCGTCACGACGGGCAGTACCATCGTCTGCTGGGGAGACAACACCTATGGCCAGAGTGCCCCACCCGCTGGCACTTTCCGTCAGGTCAGCGCAGGAGATTCGCACTCGTGTGGGCTCAAAGCCGATGGCACCATCGCCTGCTGGGGCAGGAACCTTTATGGCGAGACCACACCAGATCCGAGCACATTTCTTCAGGTCAGTGCCAGCTACATGTACACATGCGGAATCAAGACCGACAACACCGTCGCGTGTTGGGGGCTCGACGTCTTGGGCGAGAGTACCCCGGCCGCCGGCAGCTTCGGCCAAATCAGCGGATCATGCGGACTCAAGACCGATGGCAGCGTTGCTTGCTGGGGCAGGAGCGACAGCGGTTCAACCAGCCCGCCGGTGGAAACCCTCACCCAAATTGCTGTCGGACACGGCCAGTGGTGCGGCCTAGCGTCCAACGGAGCCGTCTCTTGTTGGGGCAGCGACTCGAACGGCGAGAGCACCCCACCCGCAGGCACCTTCGTCCAGGTAAGCGCGGGCGTCCACACGTGTGGGATCAAGACCGACGGCACCCTTGCATGCTGGGGAAGCAACACGTGGGGCCAGAGCACTCCTCCCGCCGGCATCTTCAAGCAGATCAGCGCCGGTTGGTACCACACATGCAGTGTGAAATCTGACGGCACCGTAGCATGCTGGGGTGCCGGTGTTTCGAGTACCACTTGCAGCGATTTCAACTATGACCAGAGCATTCCCCCCACTGGCACGTTTACCCAGGTGAGTGCGGGTGAGACCCACACATGCGGAATCAGGACTGACGGCACCGGCGCTTGTTGGGGAGTCGATTCATGCGGCCCCGGTGACTACAACTACGGGCAGTGCACTGCCCCGACAGGAGGTTTCGCACAAATCAGCGCAGGGGCCTATCACACGTGCGGAATCAGGTCCGACAATACCATCGCTTGCTGGGGCAACAATGCATCCGGCGAGAGCACGCCGCCCGCTGGCTCTTTCGCCGAGGTCAGCGCGGGCGAGGGCTACACTTGTGGGATCAAGACCGATGGCACCCTGGCGTGCTGGGGAAGCAACACGTACGGCCAGAGCGCCCCACCCCTAGGCACTTTCACCCAGCTCGGCACGGGGAGTGGCTTCGCTTGCGCCCTCGATCAAACTGGCCACGATTGGTGCTGGGGCCTGATCGCGCGCCAGCCACTTTGACCGTCGAAAAGCTGCCAGCCCATCGAGTAAAGTTAGAAACGAAGCAGTACAGTCTTCGCCCCGTTTCCAGGCACCTTGGGCCGAAAACGGGATCGGCGCGCCTGGAAGGGCATGTCGTCACCCTCGGCAACAGCGCCGCTGGTGCATCGGCCTATCCATCCGACCGATGTCTTGGCCGAAGTATCCGGTCAAACGGATGTGCACTCACTGCGGATACGTGGCGGAGTTCGCAAGGGGCTACGATTTGCGCACTCTCTCTTTCAATCGAGTTGCCAGCAACACCATGAACGACCGGACATGATCAAGAATGTCCTCGGCATCTGATTTCTTGGCGATCTTGAGGCGCGCGTGCATGGCATCATTTCGCCAAGCATCTTTGAAGAATCGGAAGTGCGCAGCAGCCTCGGAGAGGAATTGCTTTCGGTCCCCTTTCCGCGTCGGGATCATATTTATGGCCGTTTCAATCGCATTCACCGCCTGTCCCCACGTCATGGACTTTGGCAACCACTTTACCCGGACACTCAACGCAAGCGCCTTCAGCGCGGGTTCCAGAGCGCAAATGGCGTGATAGACGGAAGCCGTGTACCGCCCCGTCGCATAGCAGCTTCCAGCCTCACGAATGTCATCTGCTGACGACGGAAACGCTTTGGCAACTTCTGCATCGAACAACTCTGGCTGCTCGAACCGTGCAGCATCTTCTGAAGGCATATACATGAATTGCCGATCTTTGAGTTCGGCAAATATCATGTTGAAGAACGAACACAGGGCACCCGGTAGGTTGTGATCGGGGTTATCCAGCAAGGCCATAAGGGAATTGAGAACCGCTGTCGCTCCTGCCGTCAGATCGATGACGGAGCATATGAGAGAGACCTTGGCGATCTTGTCGCGCAGCGAGGCTATTAAGGGCTCGTCGACGGGCGCCTTGGTTTCGCAGGTAGCATCGAAGTCCAGAAGCCGATGGCACGTTTCGATCTCACAGAGAAGGGCGGCCAAGTCGTCTGGGTAGAAGCGTTTCATTTCGAGCAAACTCACAAGCCCGTGGGAGATCGGCGATTGTAGTTCGCTGGCGTATCGTTCCGACCCGAGCAAGCTAGTCCCATGACGCGTGACTATCTCACCGGCCCGGATTTTTGCCAGCCCGCAGGCTCTACGCCTCATCGCACCTTCGATCCCCGGCAATTTCGATGCTTGCCCTGCATTTACGCGAATCTCAGGGCGAAATCCCCGCACAGATTCCCCGAAACTACTTGTTTCGTAGGGTCTGGTGGCGCCTTCGCATGGATTATTTCTCGTGACACGTTGCTCGGCTTTTTTAGATAAATTGATGCGTCGCCCGCCACACAAGTGCCCGTCTTTCCTAGAGTTGACGCGAAATCCATCGTCACAAGTTGTGTCTTTCATTTCCAACCCGCGCAGAGACTATCCGGGTCGACGCCCGCCGGTAGCTCCCCAGTCCTCAAGAATTCATCGCGCATGGAGGGCGTCCAATTATCAAAAGGGCTCTTTTGGCCAGGAGGGAACAACTCTCCTACGGTCACCCCAGAGGGCAAGTCGCCGGTCCGAGCAAATTCCTCCATCTGGTCCGGCGTAAGCTTCTTCCAAGGGTCCTCTTGGACTTTCGGGTTGGCGCGTTCCATCCGCTCGAGGCGCCGCCGAATACCTCGCATCACAGCTCCCCCGGCCGCTGCATTTCATCAAGAAAGATCTGGTTACACTTTGCTGGGCAGAGGATCGCCTCAGACAACCCCATCGCCGTCGAGAGCCGCGCTACCTCTCGCCCACACGCGCGGCAAGAAACGACTGCACAAGCCACGTCCATTCCTACGAGGGAGAGGCCTGCGCGCGCCAACACCGGGCCGTAGGTGTCGCGCCATCGATCCTGCGACTGGCGCTCAGCGAGCGTGTCGGTGCTGTTCGTCGCTGGAATTCGCACGGCTTCGGGCGCGTGTGCGAAGCCTCGCTGGATGGCGAGGGCTTCCTCGATCGTGGCTGGGAAAGGGGGAGGCGATGGGCGTTTCATGTCGTCGTTCATTTTGTCGGTCCTTTGGTTGTACGGATTTCGGGTGCCTCCGCAACTACGCTGCGGGGTGTTTGGGGTGAGATTGGGAACGGTTCTCCCCGTCTGGCTGTTCGCTCTCCGACGCTGAGACCTGCGGCAGAGCATCGGAGAGCGTAGGCGTGACGGGCTTGTTCAGGATGGAGAGCACTGATGCCGGCAACTCGGGCGCGGTACCAAGGCGTGAAACGTAGTCGCGCATTCGCGGCACCACTCGCGACACCATGGGGTGCGGTGGGCAACCTTCTTTGCGCCAGGCTTCAATGTTTCGATCAAGCGAGTTCTGCGAGCGGCCGAGGGCTTGGATCGCCCAGCAATCGAACGCCAGCACCAGGAGCGTCAGATGGGTACGCACGTCTTGCTCCGCTGGTGATGTCATGGCCGTCCGTTCCCGCGGCCGAAACCGGGCTGGCCGGGCTGCTGTCCGATCTGTGCTTCGAGTTCGGCCAAGCGGGCTTGCAGCTCTTCGAGCTCAACGAGCTTCGCGGTGGTTTCGACGACGGCACGCGCAGCGGAAACCCTGGGGGCAGATGCTAGCGTCGATCCGTCGGCCATCTGGACAAGCGCACGGCTTGCCCGGTGCATGCCGCTCGACAGAACCGCTCTGCCCATGGCCACCGCTTCGCTTGCGCGCGCCTTGATGACTGCGGCGATCTTGGGGTCTTTCTTCCACCGGCGAATGGTGCGGATTGACTTGCCGGTTTCTTTGGCCGTTTCATCGACAGTGCAGCCAGCCGCGATCATGTCCGCCACGCGCAATTCAACCGCGTTCAAGCCCTCGTCATCCTCCGGCTCATCCCTCCCCACCGCGCCAGGCTCGCCCGCCACCGTGACAGGATCGGCCACTGCGTGCAGATCAACCGCAGGCTTCTCGGTCGCAGGAGGCTTGCGCCTAGACACAGGATGCCTCCTGCGACTGAGCTGCCGGTGGCGCACTGGTACGGGCCTTCATTGAATGCCCTCTGGCTTGGGAGACATGAAGATCGGCGGCGTGCCATTTTCGCCGGGGCGCAACCTGGTCAAGTCCAGAAGCTTGCCGCACCAGTTGTATTGAAAGCGCTGGCCGTAGGTGAAGGTCCGAGGTGCCGTGGGCGCGGCGATGGCGCCGGTGCCTGGCAGGGCGGGGGCGCTTGAGCGCCGCCAGCAGTTCGGGCTTGAGCTTGCGGATTTCCGGCAGCAGTTCATCCCGCGCGGGCCGGGGACCGCGGACGCGTATTCTATTGCCTTCAAGTGTGAGGGTGACGCCAAGCTGGGCGCAGGTGGCCAGGAGTCTGACGGCGCTCATGTGAGCACCCCGTCGTCGTCAAGGTCGGGCGTTGCAACGCCTGCAACAGATTCCCGACCGTTCTTCCCTGTGTCCTTTCGTGAGGGAAAAGATATGGCGTCATAGGGAAATTCTTTCGGAAATGTGTTGCATCGGTTGCATTCCAGGAGTCCCACACCGTGCCAAACGCGCGTGTTCTTGCTGTTGACGCGGGCTTGCCCGGCAACGAATCCCTTTCCGCGCATCAACTCGGCGAACGCCTTGTCGGAGACGGCGTTCGATCCTTGGTCCTGGGTCCACGCCAGATAGGCTTGATAGAGGACTGCACGGGGAACTGTCGCAGATCGTGTTGCGGTACAGCGTTCTTCAAGGAATGGCCCGATGCGATCCATTTCGCTGCGGTAGTCCGCAGTCGCCGTCAACACCTTGGACGATTTGCCGAGTCCGTGCTTTTGCCAGTCCAGACAGGCGCGAACAATCCAAACCAAGATTCCCGGAGCTTCCGCGCGCAGCTTCTCTTCGAGTTGCTTGTCGCGCTGGTCTTCGGGAATTACTCGCTCGAAGGGGATTTCGCGATAGCGGCGCCAAATGCCTTCCGTCTGTTCGCGGATGTCCAAACGATTGTTGCCAGCAAGCCAGAGCTTCGCCACGGGGCGGATCCCGACAAAGTTTTCTCTCATTCCGCGGGCTTGGTCGGGGTCGCCAGAGACGAGTGCCTTTACCAACGCTTCGTTCAAACGTTGGCCGGGCGGAATCTCCTCGAAATAGACGAATCGCTTTCCAAGCAGAATCATCTTTTCGGCGGGGTGCGACTCGTGTTGCTTCGTGACCAACATCGTGGTGGGCGCTGTCGTGGCGTATGGACCGAAGACGTGGAGTAGCGTCTTGAGCAGGACGCTCTTCCCGTTCCGGCCTACGCCGAAACACGAGAACAGGACGTGTTCCGAGACATCTGCCGTAGAGCTGTAGCCAATCGCCCGCCGGACGAACTCGATGGTTTCCGCGTCGGGAAAAATCTCCACCAAGAACCTTTCCCAGCGCGGGCAAGTCGAGGTCGAATCGTAGGACCACGGAAGAATGTGCGTGATGTGGTCCTCGCGCGAATGCGGCCGAAGTTCTTCCGTGCGCAAGGAGAGGGTGCCATTCTGGAAATTGAGCAGGTAGGCGTCGCAGTCAAAATCTGCGAACGCAATCAAGATGCCAGGTTCGCTCCTGGCGAGATCGATGATCGCCCGTCTGAATTGTCGGCGTTGTGCCGTTGCCGCAAACTGGGCAAATGCCTTTGCCCGCGGATCCTCGGCCTTCAACGCCCATCTTGCTTCATTCAGAAACTCGTGGGCAACGAGCTTGGTGCGCTCTGTGATTGCCACATCGCCGGGATCGAATGCCCAATTCTTGCCAGTCCAGCGGACCCACAGGTTGCGGTCCTGGCAGTAGCGCCAGTCTCCCGCCAGCCGGTCCGCGAGTAGTTCGGCGCCTCCCGTCTCGGTCATCGCAAATGCGCTGGGTGGACGGTGTCTACTTCGGCTAGGGGCTAGCACTGCATCCGGTGCAACAGACGCGCCCTGGCCTGGGCATGAGGCCAATTTCATCGAACGCCCTCCCCGCGCGACTGGGCGATGCGCTCGCGCACCCACGCGTCGATCACGTCCGACGGCCAGGCGACGCAGCGGCGCCCTAGCCTAACTGGCTGCGGGAACGTGCCTCTCTGGACTGCATCGTAGATCGCGGTCCGCCGCAGACCAACGCGCTCGATCACCTGCGGCAAGCGCAACAGGCACAGCGGTGCGGCTGCGGCGAGATGTTCGGTCACAGGGCACCTCGCAAGCGGTCGGCAGCGGCTCGCTCATGGAGCACGTGAAGAATACGGTCGCGGATTGCCCCTTTTGTCGGGAGGCCAGAAACTACACGCTGGACCGATCGTGGGTCGGCTTTCGCCGCGACCGCAATTTCGCGCGCCACGTGTGCGGGAAGGTGTCGCCGTAGTGTTTTCGTTGCCATAACGAAAACATTGTGGCCACGGTCGCAAGCCTAGAGCGAGGCGCACAATTGTCTGGCAACGGTGCGCAATTACGCACGGGACTTGCTGCGCCGGTGCCAGTCTTGAAACGACTTCTTGATAAACTTGTACTTGAGCTGCGAGGCGCCCGAAAGGAACACCGCAGCCGCGCAAGCCTTCCAGTTCCATCCGTACATGCTCTTGCCAAGTTGCGCTGTATCGTCGATCTCGACGGCGACTGGACGGCCGGGTCTCCCCTTCACCGGAGTCGACACGTTAGGCAGCACCACCCTTCCATTGTGCACATCCAAGCCGCAACATCTTGCAACGTACACTGCGAAACCTTTCAGTGGATCTTCTTCAAACTGACGTTTGGCACCAAGAACGTAGCGCAGGTTGAACTTCGGAAAGAGCTTGGCTCGAAGCCCTTTCCCTGCTTCTGTCGCGAGCTTCGCGCGATAGACCGCACGCTCAATCGCCTGGTAGTCGCGATAGATTTCCCAGATCGCCCTTAGATCGTCTAAAGCCGCCTTGGTCTTCTTGTTGTTGCGGGCCGGCGCACTCTTGAACCAGGCGCCGAGTTGTCGGACGCGTGGATCGTCCGGAGTCACGCCCACCGACACTAGAACCGCGAGTGCTTCCGCCCTGTCATCCCTTGTGGCGACAGCTTTGGCTGTGGGGTGTCTTGCTCCTCGTCTTTGCGAGGCCTTTGTTGTGATGGCTTGAGAGCGATCCGCTTGGCGAGCGGCCTTCGGGGTTATCTTCGTCACGGTCCACCTTCTTCACCCACCTTCGATCCTTGCTTCAGGAAGAGTCGGGCGGGGGACCGGAGGAAGGTGGTTCCCCGGTCCCATCGCAGAGTGATCAGGCTCCGCGATTCGCCCTTGGAAATATTGGCCTTGTACTTGCCAAAAGTCGCGCCCTCGCCTCCCGGCACCTACGCAGGTCCTCGGCAAGCTCCTCTGGTGTTGCAATCCGCTCGCGTGGCTGGCACTGCGCGGCCGTCGACGCGGCTTCAGTGCCCTACGCTCGGCCTCGCCCGGTTGGGGCATCCTTCTGCTGCTCATTTCGTTCCTGCGCCTGGCATGGGTTGTACAACAGGCAGGGTGAAGTCCCCTGCGGCGAGCTTGCCGAGGTAGTCGGCCCATTTCTGCATCATCGCCTTGCGCTCGGGCAGGAAGGCGGTGCGGTTGTAGGCGCGTCCGTTCGGGTCGCGGACAGCGTGGGCAAGCTGCGCCTCGATCAGGTCGACGCGGTAGCCGAGAACCTCGTCAAGCAAGGTCCGGGCGGTCGCGCGGAAGCCGTGGCCGCTCGCCGTCGCGCTGGCGATGTCCAGGCGTCGAAGAGCGGCGTTGACCGCGGCGTCGGACATCGGCCGATCCCTGCTCCGCTGGGACGGGAACACGTAGGGGCACAAGCCGGTCAACGGGCGCAGGTCGCGCAAGATGGCGACCGCCTGCTTGGCCAGGGGCACGATGTGCGGCGCCTTGGTCTTGCTGGCGGTGAAGCGCCACTCAGCCTTGGCCAGGTCGATGTCGGCCCACCTGGCCGTGCGTAGCTCGCCAGGACGCACGAAGAGCAGGGGTGCCAGCTTGAGCGCAGCCGCGACGATCGGCGTGCCCTCGTCATAGCCCCAGATGACCCGCAGCAAGTCCGCCAGCTTCGCAGGGTCCGTCACAGCGGCCATGTGCTTGGCCTTCGATGCCGGCAGGGCACCGCGGAGGTCTGCCGTTGGGTCGCGCTGGGCGCGCCCCGTGGCGACTGCGAACCTGAACACCATCGACAAATGGATTCGCACCCGATGGGCTGTTTCTAGGCGACCTCGGCCTTCGATACGGCGAAGCACGGCCAGGACCTCGGGCGGGGTGACCTCCCCAATAGGCCGCGACCCGATCCATGGATAGACGTCCTTCTCAAGTCGCCCTTTGACGCCCCTGGTGTGCGATGGCGCCCAAGTGCCCTCGAACTTGGCCAGCCACTCCGCGGCGATGGCCTTGACGGTGTTGTTCGCCGAGTCGGCACGGGATGCGGCCAGCACCTTGCGGTGCGCGCTTGGGTCGATGCCGTCGTGTAGCAGCTTGCGTGCTTGGTCCCGCTTCGTGCGGGCCTCGGCGAGCGTCACTTCGGGATATACGCCGAGTGAAAGCAGCTTTTCCTTGGCGGCGAAACGGTACTTGAGTCGCCACCACTTGCCACCGGCCGGCGCGATCTCAAGGTACATCCCGCCGGTGTCATAAAGGCGCGTCCGCTTCCCCGTTGCCTTCGATTTCTTGCACGCGGTGTCGGTCAGCATGGGGCTCCTTTTGACCAGGAACCGAACCCGCGTCCGTGGGGGTAACTCGTTCTCGGCCCCGTGAGTTACCCCCAGAGATACCCCCACAGATAGGAGGCTGTCAACGAACGCAAGCGGACACTGGCGGAGTCAAACTGGAGCTAAGTGGCTGATTTGTCCAGAAACCCAGGACGCGCTCGGACGGCGGCTGAACACGTGATGGTGGCGGATCTCGGACTCGAACCGAGGACCCGGCGCGTATGAAACGCCTGCTCTAACCAGCTGAGCTAACCCGCCATGGGTGTGCCTTCGATCAAGCCCAAGAGAACCGCCGAAAGCGCCGGGCGATTTTGCTTGCCGCGAGCCTCCTGTCAAGATCCGTTCGCGACAAAGCGACACGCACGAAGTTGCGCCGTCGTCCTTGACTGACTGCCTGCCCTCCGATAGAAGCCGCGGAGAAGAATGCGCTTATACGCCGGCAAGATCCCAGTTATTGCGGCCGAGCTCGTGAAGGCCCTTATCGATGGCGACGAACTATCGGTCCTCGACCGCGGCGAGGCCGAGCTGGACGTCCAGGCGGTGCTCAAGGAGTACCTGCGCCTCGAACGGGAATGCACCGAAAAGGCCAAGGATCTTCTGCAAAAGCGCAACCTGCCCTACGAGCACTTCGGCAAGATCAAGCGTCAGATCGCGGCCGAGAAGGCATTCGGTTTGGGCGACGAAGGCCTCGACTGGATGACCACCCAGATGATCGAGTCGTTCATGCAGTCGCCCCATGTGGAGGAAGTCTTCGCCGACGACGCAACCCTGCGCAAGAAGATGACCGACATCCTCAAGAAGCACATGCAGATCGACGACGAGATCGATGCCGAGGTTCGCCGCCGCATCAAGAACCTGGAAGAGGGAACGGCGACTTGGGAGATCGAGTACCAAAAGGCACTCGACCAAATCAAGAAGAACCGCCGCCTGGATGATTGAGATTGGAACCCTGGGAGGGTTCTGCTCTGCACTCGGCACCTGCCAGCCCGCCCTGCCTCCCCCTCGCTGCGCTCGGCCTCGCAAACCCTCCCGCGCTCTGGCTTCGCCGGGCTAAGCCCGGCTCCGCCTACGCGATCATGGCCCCTAGGCAGGGCGCCTGCCGTCCCGATTTCCCGGGCGGCGAACCACGACCCCACCTTCAGGCGCGCGCGGGGCAGGCGCCTTGGCGTCCCTCGGCTGGCCAGGCCCGGGCTGAGGCCTCGATTGGCGATCTCGGGCCAGGGAGATGACCTGACGGACTAGGCGCTCGATGGACATGCCCACGTCCGACAGGCGAGCCTCGTCGTACATATAGGCCGGCGTGCAAACCACGCGGTTCTTTGAGTCGACCATGATCTCGCGTTCGGGACAAGGTCGCACGTCTGCGCCCATCACCGCCGCGTGCTTGGCTTCCTCGCATGCCTTGGACCCGAAGGTGATGCGGACGCCCGCCGCGGGGCCCAGCACACGCGCCGCCAGGATGGGCGCCACGCAGATGAAGCCCATGGGACGCCGGCGCAAGAGCATGGCCTTGAGCAACCGGGTGACCTCGGGATGCACCTCGCAGATCACCCCCTTCTCGGCGTAGTTCGACAGCACGGTGACCACGCCGTTGCCTCCGGGAAAAACCAGTGCATCCAGCTCGTTGTCCTGCACGCTGGCGATGTCGCGAACTTTTCCGCGCGCGATGCGAGCTGCCTCGGACATCACCCGCCGCGGGCCCGAAAGGTCCGGCGACCGGGTCAGATGGTCGACCACGCGCGCTTGGGTGGCGTCGGGGGCCATGCAGATGGCCCGCCCCCCGGCACGCTCGATCCAGTAAAGCGCGAGCACGGCCTCGTTGATCTCGGAGCCGTCCGCATTGCCGCAGCCTGAAAGAACCACTCCAACTCGCGTTGCCATGCAGACACCGCTACCAGAAAAACCCTCGTACTGCCAACTAGACCGGCTCCATTCCCGCCAGTTGCTCGGCGACGAAGGTGGCCAGGTGGCCTTCCAGGATGGCACGCCGGGCGCCTCGCACAAGATTCAAGTAATACTGGAGGTTATGGAGCGTAGCTAGACGGTAATAAAGGATTTCCTTTGATCTAAAAAGATGCGACAGATAGCCCAAGCTGTAGCGCCTGCAAGCCTCGCAAGGGCACGATTCGTCGATCGGCTTGGGATCGTCCCGGTAACCCGTATTGGCGATGTTGAGGTGCCCAGCCGGCACGAACAGGTGCCCGTTGCGGGCGTTGCGCGTGGGCATCACACAGTCGAACATGTCGATGCCAGAGGCGATGCCCGCCAGTAGATCCTGCGGTCGCCCCACGCCCATGAGATAGCGCGGCCTTTCGGCCGGAAGCTTCGGCGCCACTTGCCCCACTACGGCGTGCATCACCTCGGGCGGTTCGCCCACGGAGAGCCCGCCCAGGGCCACACCATCGAATGGCATGGCGGCGATTTCGCCTAGGTGGCAAAGGCGCAGGTTCACATCCGTCCCGCCTTGCACGATGCCGAAGCGCAGCTGCCCCGGCAAGGGCGCGGCTTCCAGACAGCGCCGTGCCCATCGCGTGGTCCGCTCCATCGCCTTGCAAACGATGTCACGGTCCGCATCCGAAGGCGGACATTCATCGAAGGCCATGGCCACGTCGCTGCCCAGGGCGGCCTGAATGGCCATGGCCGACTCCGGCGTAAGGCGCTGAGCGCTGCCGTCCACATGGGACTGGAAGGTCACACCATCCTCGTCGATGGTGCGCCGGCCGCTCTGGCTGAAGACCTGAAATCCCCCCGAATCGGTCAGGATAGCGCGCGGCCACGCCATGAACTTGTGCAAGCCGCCCATGCGCCCAATCAGCTCGTGCCCAGGGCGCATGGCCAAATGGTAGGTGTTGCCGAGAATGATGGGAGCACCCAAATCCTCCAGGTCGCCCGACGACAGCGACTTGACTGTGGCCTGGGTACCGACCGGCATGAAGACCGGCGTCTCGACCAAGCCGTGGGCCGTGCGCAAGACGCCGGCGCGTGCTGGCCCACAGGTGGCCAGAACCTCGAAGTGCTCGTTCATGACGGAAGCATCCCCGGGCGAATGAACATGGCATCGCCGTAGCTGTAGAAGCGGTAGCCGCGCTCGATGGCCTCGCGATAGGCGGCCAGGACTCGCTCGCGGCCGGCGAAGGCCGACACCAGCATCAGCAGCGACGACTTCGGAAGGTGGAAATTGGTGACGAGATCGGTGACCAGGCCAAACCGCTCGCCGGGCAGAATCAGCAGATCGGTAGCGCCGGTCGCGGCCTCGACGGGGCCTCGCTTGGCCAGGGTTTCCAGCGTTCGCACCACGGTCGTCCCCACCGCCACGATGGGCCGGCCCTCGTCGCGTGCGCGTCTGATGCTGGCCGCGGCCCCGGCGCTGACCTCGAAGCGCTCGGCATCCAGCTTGTGCAGGGATGGATCGCTGGCGGTTATGGGCCTGAAGGTCCCCGGACCGACGTGCAACGTGAGGCGAGCGACCTCATGGCCTTCGGCCTCGATGCGGGCCAGCAGCTCGTCTGTGAAGTGCAGACCCGCGGTCGGTGCCGCCACGGCGCCCGGCCGACGGGCGTAGACGGTTTGATAGCGAACGCGATCGTCCACGCTCGGCTGCATCCGAGCCCGCCGTCGCGCCGCCTCGATGTACGGAGGCAGCGGAATCTCGCCAACCGGTTCGGCCACGGAAAGCAACCCGCCCTGCCCCGTTCCCGCGAAGCACAGAATCGCGGCGCCGCGCTCGCCGCGCTCGCGCACCTCGGCCGTGAACGAACCCGCGAAGGTGAGCCGCGTCCCGACCGGACAGTGCCCGAGGCCGCGCACGAGCACACGCCAGTCTTCCACCCAGGTGCAGAGGTCGCGCGTCTGTGCCGGCCCCTCGCTGGTCCCCTCGTTGGTCCTGGCGACCTGCTCGACCAGGAAGACCTCCACGCGTCCGCCGGTCGGCTTCTTGGCCGAAAGCCGCGCCGGAATCACGCGCGTGTCGTTCAAGACGACAAGCGATCGGCGGCGCAGGTATTGGGGCAGGTCACGGAAAAAGCAGTGATTGCGCTCGCCGTCATCTTTGCTAAGAATGAGCAGTCGCGACGCATCCCGATGTAAGGCTGGTTGCGTGGCGATTAGCCCATCGGGCAGCTCATAGTCGAAATCGTCAGTCAGCAGGAACTTTTCACTCCCTCTGGTCAGCATGCCTTCTGCCAACACAAAAGCAAGCCCTCGCAAGCCAAGCGGCAACACGTCCGGGCTGACCGATACGCCGACTGAATTCGTGGTCAGGAATGTGCGAGAATTCCACGCCGGATACCAACCGTCGAGCGGCAACGGCGGCGTGTTTTGTCCGACGCGAAGCAAGTTGCAGGTCGGCGATCCAGTTGCGGTGAAAGTACGTCTCGGTCGACGCCAACCGCCCATGATGATCTACGGTCGCGTGGCCTGGCGCCGGCCGGGAAAACACCTACTCAAAATTCGCGCCGGCATCGGGGTCGAGTTCCTGCCCGGCGAGCAGGCCAAGTGCGAATACCTACTCGATATGGCGCGCTCGGGGGCGAGCGTGCGCAGCCGCCGCCGGCACGAGCGCATTCCCGTGGATCTGACCATCACCTGGCGCCCCCTCGGCAACAACGAGGGCTTGCAGGGCAAGCTGCGCGACGTGGGCCGCGGCGGCGCCTTCGTGCTCTCCGCGGCCAGCGTGCCGCACGGGTCGCAGGTCGTGCTGGAAATCGCGCCTCCGGGGGCCGAGGTGCCCATGGCATTCATCGGCCGCGTGGCTTGGACGGGCAAGGCCGGCGAGGAGAACGTCTTCGGTATCGAGTGGCGGGCTCGCGACGCGGGCGGTGGCCGCCGTATCAAAGAGCTGGTCCGCCGCCTGACCTCAGCCGGCTACATCGCCCCGCAGCCTCACTGATCTTCTCGGCACAGAGAACACAAGCTCTGGCTACTCCAACCCGACGTTGGCCAGATCCTGCTCGGACATGCCGAAGAAGTGGCCGGTCTCGTGCAGCAGCGTGATGCGGATCTGCTCGCGCAGGTCTTCCGAGTCGATGGCCATGCGCTCCAGGTTTTTGCGAAAGAGCAGAATTCGCGTCACCTGGGGCTGGCCTCCCATCGTTCCCGAGTCGGAATAGGACGTTCCCTCGAACATGCCGAGGAGTCGAGGATCCATCCCCTGCTCTATTTCGTCGCGAGCGGGCAAATCGACAATCAAGATAGGCACGTTGGCGATGAGTGTATGTGCCGCCTCGGGAAGCTCGCGCAAAGCCTGCTCCGCCACCTCGGCCATCTCGGCCTCACTCAGGTGGGGATCCTGCAAAGGCGCCTTTGTGTCCAGTGCAAGCACGCGCAACCATGCCTCGCGCTTGCCAGCTTCGTCCCCCTTGGTTTCGGCGCACAGGCCAATGCCGTACCAGGCCTCGACGTCGTCCGGATCGGAGCCGGCCAAGGCACGGAATCTCTGCTCCGCCTCCGGCATGACATCGGCCTCTAGAAACAAGTAGGCCAGGTCCAGGGAAATCTCCGCGGGAAGCTGAACCTCGCTGGCTGGCGGCAATTCGGACAGCGTGGCTTGCGCGGCCTTGACCTTGCCCAGCTGGATTTCGAGTCCGGCCTTGAGAACGATCGCGTCGAGGAACTCGTTCTCTTCATCGGCTCTGTCGAGCGCCACTTCGGCGTACTTGAGCGCATCGGCGGGCCGCCCAAGATCCTCGGTCAGGATTTCCGCCATCCACTGCGCCGGCGCAGACCAATCCTCGGCCACAGCGGAGGCCTGTTCGAGCAGGCCGAGGGCTTTCTCCGAATCGCCCTCCCCGCGCGAACAAACCGCCAGCAGAAGCAAGGCTTCGGGATTCTCGGGGTCGTCGAGCATCTCGCGCTCGGCCAGCCGACGCGCCCCTGCGAAGTCGCCGTCATCCAAATACCGCCAGGCCTTGTCGAGACTTGGACTCGCGTCGCTCACGCCTTGCTCCTCGCGATAGCGACCGCTTCGGCGATGATCTTGTCGTGCTCCTCCGGCTTGGCCCAACGTGCCTGGCCCTCGGCCGGTAGCAGGTGGATGGGATCGAAGTAGCAGAAATAGTCCCCCGGATGAACCACGGGTGAAACATATACGCTGATACCGGTGACCGGGTTGTAGTGCTCGTAGGAATGGACGCCGCGTTTGCCGCCCCCGGGCGTGTCCACCACGAAGGTGGGCATGTTGAAGCCGCCGACCAATCCACGGATTTGTTTCTCGATGTGCGCGCCGGTGGCGACGGTGGTGCGCAGGTCCTCGACCCCCTTCACCATGTCGTGCACGTAGACGTAATACGGATGGATGTTGATATAGGACAGACGCTTGATGAGCGCGCCCATGGTGGCCACCGAGTCGTTCACGCCGCGCATGAGCACGGTCTGGTTGCGCACCATGATTCCGCGCTCGTGGAGCTTGTTGGCCGCGGCTTGTGTGATCCAGGTGATCTCGCTCGGATGGTTGAAGTGGGTGTGAATCATCACGTCGACGTGCGACTTGCGCCCCTTTTCCACGATGCGAGTGACGGCATCGATCCAGGCATGGTCGCTGAGGATCTTTTGCGGCATGACCGCCGGCCCCTTGGTCGCGAAGCGAATCCGCCGCACGTGGCCAATGGCCAGGAAGGCCTCGCCCAGGAAGGTGATCTGATCAGCGCGCAACTGCGAAGCGTCCCCGCCCGAGATGAGCACGTCCTCGACCTCGGGGCGCGACTCCACGTAGGCGATGGCGGCACGCCAGCGGTCGAGATCGACGCTGAACTGAAGCTTGTGGACTTCCTCGGTGTCGAGGCCGACGGCGTAGCTGCGCGTACAGAAGCGGCAGTACACCGGGCAGGTCGCCACCGGCAAGAACAGAACCTTGTCCGGGTAGCGATGGGAAAGGCCCGGCACCGGCATATCCTGCCGTTCGTGCAAGGGATCCAGATCCACCTTGGGGTGGTCGGGGAACCTGCGCGAAAGCAGCGGGATGAACTGAATGCGAATGGGATCCTCGTAGGGATTCGACCAGTCGATGAGAGAAAGCAGATAGGGCGACACGCGCACCGGCATGGGTGCGTGGTGAAAACCGTTCTCGGCGTCGCGCACGAACTCGGGCGAAACCAATCCCTCAAGCGCCGCCAGCAGCTTGGGCATGTTGGTGATGGAATGCTTGGCCTGCCACTGATGGTCGAGGAACTCAGCCTCGGAAACGTTGGCGTAAGCATGGAGGCGTTGCCAGAACGGGCCGCTGCGCAGCTCGCGATGGGAAAGAGCTTCTGGCGCCACCGGCGGCCGGTTTGCGGGGGCCAGAATCGGAGCGTGGGACTGGTTGGTTACCTCAACCAAGGATTCAGCACTCATAGATCCCTCAAGCATGGGTTGCCTTGTTCTGGCACAAGAACCAAACCCTGTCGCCCCATTTTCGCCACCACGAATCCAATCGTGCTAGCCGCGGCCCCCTACCAGAGCAAGTCCAAGGCGTAGAGCGTACCGCTGTTGGCGAGCACGTAGAGGGCCCTGCCCTCGCGATCGACGGTGGGCGCCGCGCACATCCCGCGCGCTGGATCGAACACCTGAAGCAGCTTCCCAGTGCTCCGCTCGACGATGAAGAGGCCCAGGCGGCTGCCGCTGAACACGAGGTAGGGGCCGACCTCCACCGGCACCGTCAGGTCGCCAGAGTCGGGCAGGCCTTGGCGCCAGAGGATGTTGCCCTGCAAGCTCACCGCGGCCAAGCCGTCGTGCGATGACACTGCGTAGAGGTTGCCCGCGCCCATAGCGAGGGCGTTGGTGCCGTCGATGAGAAGGTGCCACAGCACTTCGCCGTCTTTCGGCCGCAAAGCGTAGATGCCGCCGGAGAACGAAGCCGCGAAGAGCCTGTCGCCGAAAACGATGGGGCTCGCATCCACATCGACGAACTGTTCGGACGCGGCGGCCAGGGAGCGCGACCAGAGCAAGTCGCCCGTCTCCGCCTGCAAAGCAGCCAGGTATCCGTCGCTGAACCCGGCGTACACCGCCGAGCCATGCTGGAGCGGAACCGCATTGCCGTGAATGGTGAACCCCTCGGGCGTCTCGCGCTCGTACTGCCAGCGCATCTTGCCGTCGCTGGGATCCACGGCGAAGACGCGATCGGCGGCGCTGGCCACGAACAGCCCGGAGCTGCCGATCGTCGGCCCGTGATCGATGGCGCCCTTGAACTTGCTCGACCAGCGAATCGCGCCTTTGGAAGGGTCGATGGCGTACAGGTAGCCGTCGTCGCTACCCACGTAGACCTGCCCGCGCTCCTTGTCGTAGCGAGCGTCGCCGTCGATGCCGCCCGAGATGGCAGTCGACCAGGTAACCGCGCCGGATCCGACATCCACGCCCACGACCGAGCCGCCGCGCGACCCGAGCACGAGCCGCGAACCGACCAGCGCCCCCGTCGCGCACTCCTCGGAGTGCCCCTCGGCAAGCGAATAAGCGTGGATTTGCGTGTGCCAGCGCATCTGCGCCACGCCGGCCGGATAGTCGTGATGCTCAGTCGCATCGCGCCGGACCGTGGCCGTGGAACAAGCCGACAGCAAGAGCGCGGACGCGACGCCCGCGAGCAGCATTGCCCCCTTCCCCACTTCCTTCCCCACTTCCTTCCCCACTGCCAAGCACGCAACCACGGGCTACTTCTCGCCGAGAACGGCCAAGCGATCGTCGATCTGCGGGCGCAACGAGGTTTTCGGCACCTTACTCAGGATGTCGCGCAGAGCCTGCTCGGCGTCCTTGCCCTTGCCTTGCTTTTCCAGGATGCGTGCCTTGGCGAAGAGCGCGTGGTCCAGATAGAAGGTGCCGCTGCGCTGGACCTCATCGGCGAGAGCCGAATAGGATCGCAAAGCGTCGTCGAGCTTGCCCGAGGCCTCGCTGGCAACTGCGGAGCCCTCTAGCTCCATTGCCCGCAGCTCGGCATTGGGCTCATTGGCGGCGAGGGTGTCGTAGATCGTGGCGGCGTCGGCGGTCTTGCCGAGCACGAGCAAACGGCTGGCCTTGCCGAAAAGCGCCTTGCGGCCGAGGCCGTCGCTGCCAAAGCTGGCCACAAAGGCGTCGGCTTCCTTGATCGCGGCATCGAGACGCTCTTGCTCGGTCTTGAATCGCGGCACGGCGTCTTCTTCGATTTGCTCCGGCTTGGCTTCTTTGGCACTCTCGGGCGCCTTTTCAGGAAGCAAATCCGCGGCGGCGATGCGGTCGATACGCGCAAAGGCCACCGTGGCCTTCGCGGCCCGGGCGTTGCGATAGCTGACCGCGCCCCACCCAGCACCCAGCCCCACAGCGGCCGTGACCAAGGCCGCGATGACCTTGCGACGGTGCTGGGACAGCTTGGCCCCAAAATGTGTCCAGAAGCTGACGAATTCGTCAGGCTGCTTGAGTTCCTTGGAAAGTGCTTTTGCCACGGACAGTGGAGATAACAGAGGCACCTCCGCGGGTCAATGCTCCCGTCACACGCGTCCTCGTCACGGACGCTGGGAGAGTGGGTGCATTTCGCGTAGAGTGGCACCGCCGCATGCGCTTTGGGCTGGCTCTTCTTCTGGTTTTTGGGATGCCTACCTCGGCCCTCGCGGTCGGTCAGGGCGAAGCCTCGCTGTCCGTCGGGCTTGGTCCCGCCCTGGCTTTCCAGTCGCAAGCCCGCGCTGGCGCCCAGGCCGACGTCAGGCTGTTGCGCGGGATCAGCGATTCCTGGGCCGCGCGCCTGGGCGTGCAGACCGCCTGGTATCCGACCGACGGCGCGACCCCAGCCGCCCATGTCACGGCCCAGTCGCTCGGCCTGACTTGGTCGGCCGATGTGCTCAACCTGGTGCCATTCGCGGACATGGGCATGGCGGTCGCCGACATTCGCGGCGGTGGGCTGGCCACAAGTTGGCGCC
>OBLT010000247.1_pt1 | contig 39617 bp, 37 predicted proteins | sample 1518721 | NCBI WGS metagenome assembly OBLT01 (sample SAMEA3539307, study PRJEB22396) | soil metagenome | biome: tundra; feature: field; material: soil | place: USA | collected 2010-05 | depth 0.15 m | reverse complement strand
GTGGGCGTAATCGCCATGAAAATAATTAACAGCACCAGCAAAATATCAATCAACGGCACGATGTTCATTTCCGCCATCGCGCCACCCTTGCTTCCGACTGACATTCCCATTGGTTTGCTCCGTTTTAAAAAGATTACAATTTAGAATGCCGGGCTTACTTGACGTACCCGGGTATTACTCTCATGCCTTGAATCAATTTCTTTCCGTCAATAATCCTACGTGTTCTACACCCGCTGTGCGAATCGCGTCAATCGCGCGCGCAACGTCTGAAAACTCCACCTTCGTATCGCCCTTCACAAAGGCCGTTTTTTCGGCGCGCAATTTAAGAATTTCTTGCATCCGGGTTCCCAGCGTTGCCCAGGAAGAAACCTCGCCATTGATTTTCAACCCTCCGCCGGCAAAAACCTGCACGACGATTGGCTTTCCATCACTGGCCGGGCCCGGCTGCGGCACCGCGGCTTTCAATCCCATCGGCGTCAGCGGCGTAATCGCCATGAAGATGATCAGCAGCACCAGCAGAACGTCAATCAGCGGTACGACGTTCATTTCCGCAACTGCGCCACCCTTGTTGTCACCCACTTGCATTCCCATCGCGAACCTCCGCTTCAGAGAAACTCGCCGCGCAACTCTTGCGCTTAATCCTAGCCTTCTCGAAACTGAACCCGTGAGGCCGCTTGCAAGGCCTCACGGATTCTAAGTCCTGCTCCGCGCATTCGACCCGGAGCCGGGACCGATGCGCGTCACTCGAGTAGCGCTACTCGGTACCTGGAGGCGGAGGCGCCGTCGTCGGACCGCGCCGTTCGACGCGTTCCGTCAATAGACCGACTTCGTCCACGCCGGCTGAGCGCACATCATCCACCACTTTGGTGACGTCGATGTACTTCGCTCGGCCATCGCTCTTGATGAAAATGCTCTTGTCGATCCGGTCCTTGACCTTGTCACGAACCACCGCCGTCAGCTGGTCTTCCGGTGTCTGCGTGGTGCCCACATAGATGTGCCCTTCACGGTCCACCGCCACGATGATCGCGTCATCTTTGTCGGCGTTGGGCAGGTTTTCCGGACTATCCACCCGGGCTAAATTCACGTTCTGCCCGTGCTGCAACATCGGCGTGACTACCATGAAAATGATCAGCAACACGAGCATGATATCCGCCATCGGAATCACGTTCGGCGCTGCCATTGTTACGCCTGCTTGTGGTTTATAGGCCATGGGTTCCTACTTTTTTGCGTTCCGCCGTGTGATGAAATAATTCACCAGCTCCATTGAGGAGTTGTCCATCTCCACGTCAAACGACTCGACTTTATTCGTGAAATAGTTGTAAGCCCATACCGCGGGCACCGCCACGATCAAGCCCATCGCCGTGGTTACTAGCGCTTCTGCGATACCGCCGGCCACCGCCGAAAGACCAGTTGCGTGCGACGATTCAATGCCCTTGAACGCGTGGATGATGCCGGTGACCGTGCCGAACAATCCGACGAACGGAGCCGTCGAGCCGATGGTCGCAAGACCGCTGAGCCCGCGCTTCATTTCGGCGTGCACAATTGCCACCGAGCGTTCCAGTCCGCGCTTGGCCGCTTCGATAACTTCTTCGTCGGGCACCTGCGCCGATGCCGACTGAAATTCAGAAAGCCCTGTCGCAACAACTTTCGCAATGTGGCTCTTCTTGTTGCGCTCGGCGATGGAAATCGCTTCGTCGAGTTTGCCCTCTCGCAATGCGCCCGCCACCTGCTGGACGAACACACGCGATTGCTTCCGGGCGGCCGCATACATCAGGAAGCGGTCGATCATTACGCCAAAGGACCATACCGAAAGCAGGAAAAGAAGAACGATAACGGACTTGGCGACCCACGCCATGTTGTGCCACATGTCCGGAATCGACCAGCTGGTTGTACCGGCGTCCTGTAACATCAAAATCCACACTGCAAGATTTGCAAGCATCGAATCGGCTCCTTTTTCTTTCTTTCTTCTGATATCGCACGCGTATTGACGGCAGCGGCGAACACACCGTTACAACCACTTCGCAATCAGCGCGTACCGCCGTCAGCTCGCGCCGCTCGCTTTCTATCCAACACCCAAATTGAAATTCAGTTCAAATACGCACTCGACCTGTACTGGCGTGCCGTTCAGTTGCGTCGGATGGAACCTCCATTGTTTTACGGCATCAATGGCGGACTGAACCAGCATCGCCGGACCTGACACATACGTTACCTCAATCACTTTGCCGTCTTTATCAATCAGCGTATGCAGACGGACTGTGCCCTGCACGCGCGCTTGCCGCGCAAGTTGCGGGTACACTGGCTGCACCTTGTTCATCGCCGTCGCCATCATTACGTCTCCGCCCTTGGTAATGCGCGTCTGCACGGGCGCCGGGGGGGGTGGTGGAGGAGGCGCTGCGGTGCTTACTCCACCGATAATTCCGCCCAACACGCCGCCAATCTGACCGCCGGGAACTCCGCCAACTACGCCGCCGGTTACCTGCGATACGCCGACGTCGGGCGGTGCCGCATCTTCCTTGATGATATTCACGTCCTTAGGAATCGATTTCGGCGCCACAAGTTTCCCAGCTTCAATCAAGTGCGCAGTGGGCTTCACATGCACCACGGGCGCTGCCGGAGCAGGAGGCGGCGGTGCCGCAGGTGGCGGCGGCGCGGTCAACATTGTAGCAAGGAAGCTCTTAGGAAGTGCTGGTGTTACCAGCAAAGGGATGATCAGCATCAGAGCAAGTAACCCCACCTGCGTGATCATTGAGATAAAGACAGTCGAAGCTTGTTTCGTTTTCTTCTTGCCACTCGGACTGCATTCGACCAGATCGTCAAACATGTTTCTTACCTCCTGCGGCTTCGGTCTAAGCGGTCACCCGCTTCGCCGACACCGGTTTGTTACCGGCTGCGGATCCGGAACTTAAAGATGCACTCGGCCCATTCCACCGATTCCATGCCACCACCAGCGGTGCGGCAATTCCAAAACTTGAGTAGGTTCCAACCACAATTCCAATTACCAGTGCAAAAGAGAAACTCTGCAATGCCGGTCCGCCCATCAGAAACAGCACCAGCACCGTTAAAAATGTCAGCCCGCTCGTCAAAATCGTCCGCGAAAGTGTCAGGTTAATCGATCGGTTCACGATATCCGCGAATGGTTCCCGCCGCATCAAGCGGTTGTTCTCACGGACGCGATCGAAAATTACGATCGTGTCGTTCATCGAATAGCCGACCAGTGTTAAGAGCGCGGCGATCACCGTCAGCGAAATTTCAAAATACTGGTGAAACAATGAAAACAAGCCCAGCGTGATCAGTACGTCATGGAAAACCGCGATCACCGCCGCCACGCCGTAAATCCACTCGAATCGAATCGCAATATATACCAACATGCCCGCCAAAGCATAGAGCGTAACGTACACTGCCTGCTTCCGCAGTTCCGCCCCAACTTTCGGCCCCACAATTTCCACGTTGCGCACGGCAAAAGGTCCGGCGTAGAAACCATCACGCACGGATGCCACAACCTGCGGCGGCACTCCGGAATTGCCCAAGTCGCCCAGGTCCGCGATAATTCCGCTGCGGTTCTTGTTCCGGAAATCCAGAATCTGCTGCGTAATTTGGTTGTAGCGATCGCCGGCGGCCGTTCCCAAACTCAGCGGGTCCTTGCGGGTCAGATACTCAGACAGATCCGAAGGCGTCGCGCTGTTGATGTCCAACTTGCCCGCAGGTCCGGCAGGAAAACTCTGGTTCAAGGCCTTTACAATAGATGTCTTGCCCTCATCCAGCGCCTGCGCACCCTCTCCCTTTACCGCAAGACCGATCTGGATTTCATTCGAGTTTGAGTTGGCGATATCGTGGATGCTCTGAATCGTGCTCTGGCCAAGTCCCTGCGCTTCTAAATCGTGGCGAATCGAGTCCACATTCGGGGTCTGGGCGAAACGCACCGTAACCAGCGTACCCCCTTTAAAATCAATGCCATACGAGAGACCGCCATTATGCACGCAGGCGGCAATGCCGATGGCCAGCAGAGTCCCGGAAAGCGCGAAAAAGTACTTCGCTTTCCCCATCCAGTCGATATTTGTTTGCTTGAAAAACTCCATAATGGTTGAACTCGCTCCAGTTAGACACCGGCTAGCCTCGCCAGGTTCCAACCAATCTTCCGTCCGTCTGCTACGTTCCTGCTGCCAGACTTAGACACCAGCTGTGCGCGTCAAGCGCCGAATTACGCCTTAAATACTGAGCTGGGCCTGTCGGTTCGCCCGCGACAAATGCCAGTCGAAAATCATCCGCGATACGTATACCGAAGTAAATAGGTTTGCGACCAAACCAATCGTCAGGGAAATCGCGAAACCCTTAATGGGTCCGGTGCCAAATAGAAATAGGAAAACCGCCGAAACAACAGTCGTTACGTGCGTGTCAATAATCGTCAAAAACGCGCGCTTGAATCCCAAATCCACCGCGGAAACAGGTGACTTTCCTGCTCGCAATTCTTCGCGAATCCTTTCAAAAATCAGCACGTTGGAATCCACGCCCATACCGATCGTCAGAATTACACCCGCGATTCCCGGCAGCGTTAGCACCGCCGTGAAATACGCCAGCGCCGCCAGCAAAATCAAAAGGTTCAGCAGCAGCGCGATCACTGCATTCACTCCCGCTGACCGGTAATACACCACCATGAAAATCAGCACAACAATCAGGCTGGTCAGTGACGCCTGCATACCGTGGCGGATCGAATCGGCCCCCAACGACGGCCCAACTGTCCGCTCCTCTAGGTATGTGATGCTCGCAGGGAGTGCTCCGGCTTCCAAAATTAGTGCCAAATCCGTAGCTTCTTGCTCCGTAAACGTGCCGGTGATCTGACCGGAATCTTCAATCTTCCCGTTCAGTACGGCCACAAGTTCCACCCGATGATCCAAAACCGTCGCAATCGATTTTCCAATGTTCGGCTCGGTGAATGCGCCGAAACGCCGGCCCGCATCCGTCGTCAGATTAAACGCGACTGCATAATAAGGCGGCCGCTCTGTACTTCGCTCGGCCCGGGCAGTTCGCAGGTCACGGCCCGTAATCTCCGCTTGCTTGGATACCAGCCACCACACATCGCCAGATCCCGTACTATTTGCGGCTGATGAGCTCTTTCCCCGCAACAACTCAGTGTTCGGAGGCAGCACTCCGTTGTGCGCCGCCTGCGCTTCCGCCTCTGACGTGTATGGGTGCGTATCCTCGACCAGCCGAACTTCAAGCTGTCCGCCCTCCGAAATAATTGTCTTGGCCTGGGTCGGATCTCCCTCGCCGGCCAGCTCCACAATAATTTCGTTATCTCCTTGACCGTATGGCTCGACGACCGGCTCGCGCAAACCAAGTTGGTCAATGCGCCGCCGGATCGTGGTTACAGACTGATCCATCGTTCGCTGCTGAATCGCGGAGATTGCCGCCTGCTTCATGTTCAGCACGTAGCCGTTCGTTTCGCCGGGCGCCGCAGCTGGTGGATCCCAATCCGGAAACGAATCAGCCACCAGATTGCGGAAATCACCAATCCGGTCCGGCGCGAGATTCGACACCTTTATTTGTGTATCGCTGGTGGAGACAGGCTGGTCCGACGCGATATTCTTGTCACGCAGCAGCGTGTAGAGTTGCGAAACTCGCTGGTTGGTTTCCTGCCGCACCGCTTCATTCACCTGCACCTGCAGCACAAGGTGCGTGCCGCCTTGCAGATCAAGTCCCAGCCGGATTCGCTGCGACATATTCTGCTTCACCGTCGTCCAGGACGTCGGGAAATCGGGCAGCCCCACCAGCCCGTAAATGCACAGGGCGATCACTGCTGCCACAAATATTGCTTTCCATCTTATGTTGGAATTCATCGTTGAACTTGACTCAGGCGCTCCCAGCAAATCAGCGGGGAAATTTCCTTCTAAATTCGGCGCATTAACTTTCTTTATTTTCGGGTTGCAGGCCGCCAACCGCGGACCGCAACACTTTTATTTTTACTTGATCCGCGATTCGCAGTTGAATCGCATCATCTTCAATCCCGACAATCGTTCCGTAAACACCGCCCGTCGTTATAACCTTATCGCCGTTCTTTAATTCAGAAAGCATATGCGTGACCTTCTTCTGCCGTTTTTGCGCGGGCAGGATCAGCAGCACATAAAAAATCACCATGATCAGGACGATTGGCAGAATTCCACCCAACGCGCCCAAGGACTGGCCCAAATCCGCCGCCACTAAATTAGGATTCCACATCATTCAGACTCACCCTGGTTTTCTAAGACAAAATTTTCTGGAACAATATCCCCCAAATCACGCGCCACTTAATCACCACTGGCTGAACCGCCGTTCCGCACGCCCAGTAACACAGGCTTCAGCGTATGTGCCTTTAGCCCGTGCGCTCCTACTCGAAAGCACATCGAAACCAAAGCCTGCCGTCCCGCATGCAAACATCGGAACACAGGATGTTTCGACCCCTTGCGATAAACGTCTAACGGGACAGCATATCACCAACCTGCGGAATTTAGCAGGGGCCCGCGACCAGACGCGTCTTCAGCTCTGAGGAGAATTCTTCTAGGTCCCCAAACTCGATAGCCTGCCTGATTCGCCTCATCAGGTCAAGGTAAAAGTGGATATTGTGATGGGTCGCAAGGACCGAACCGAGTATCTCGTTTGCCATAAATAAATGCCGAAGGTACGCCCGCGAATGCCGCTTGCACACCGCGCAGGAACACGCCTCATCAACCGGACGCGAATCATCGGCATGCTTCGCGTTCCGAATCAACAGCCTGCCCGCCGAAGTAAAAATACAGCCGTGCCGCGCGCTTCGCGTCGGCAGCACGCAATCCATCATGTCAATTCCCAGTCGCACGTAATCGGGAATGTCTTCCGGCTTTCCCACACCCATCAAATATCGTGGTTTTTCCGCAGGCAGCAGAGCGGTAGCGGCCGCAGTCATCTCGCAAGTCAGCGCGTGCGGCTCTCCCACCGCAAGTCCGCCAACCGCATAGCCATCGAAATCCAATTTAATTAGCTGCTCCGCGCTTTCGCGACGCAAATCCGGATACGTTCCGCCCTGCACAATTCCAAATAGCGCCTGCGTCGCGCTACCTGCCGCTTCTCGCGTTGCCGATTGTCCCGCAAACGCCGTCCGCGCGCGTCGCGCCCAATCAAATGTTCGCGCCGCCGCCTTGCACGCCTGCTCGTGGCTCGCCGGATACTCAATGCACTCGTCGAGCACCATCATGATGTCCGACCCCAGCGCCGTCTGAATTTCCAGAGCCTTCTCCGGCGAAAGAAAATGTTCCGATCCATCCAGATGCGAACGAAACGTCACTCCGTCGTCGGTCACCTTCCGCAATTCCGAAAGACTGAAAACCTGGAATCCGCCGGAGTCCGTCAGAATCGCGCGCGGCCACGCCATAAATCCATGCAATCCGCCAAGCTGTCGAATCCGTTCGTGTCCGGGACGAAGATATAAATGGTAGGTATTTCCAAGAAGTATCTGAACGCCGAGTTCTTCCAGCGCGTACTGCGTCAATCCCTTTACCGTTCCCTGCGTCCCCACCGGCATAAACGCAGGCGTATCCACAACTCCGTGAGGAGTGTGCAGACGCCCCAACCGCGCGCCACTCGCGTCCGTTTTTCTCAGTTCAAAACGAAATGCCATCGCCAGCAGTTTAGCAGGCAGCGATGGCATTTACGTATGCGCGCGTTGTACTTAGTGTCCCGCGAATGAAATTGCTAGAACATCGCGGCAAAACCAACCTTGAGCACCACCCACACCAGCCACATTCCTATGATGACTGAAAATGCGCTACCCTTGGCGATCTTGCGCGGATTTGCAGCAGCGTACCCAATTCCTAGCAACCCGAGTGTCCAAAACCAGATCAAATCGATAGACGATCCGAGCGCAACAAGCCATTTCGGAGCATCTGCCGACAGAAAAAACCCTAGGCTTGTCGACGCGATACGCTGTGGGTCGGCATCCCCAGGTTGTTTCAGTATCAGAATGACGATCGTCAGAATTGCTCCAACCACAGCTGGCATCCACGCGTATGCGGTAATCGCGAACGAGGTTCCAAACTTCAGTCCGGCGCCCTTGAATATGTTGAATGATCCCCAGTAAATCAACGCGACGATGAGGATGAAAATTATCGGGCCGAGCAATCCAATTGCATACGTAAAGGGTGTCGTAAACTTTAGGTTGCGCGCGACAGCTTGGTCTTTCTGCTCCTGCGTCAAATTCGACGTAAATGAACTGCTTTCTATCTGTTTGCGTTGGAAGGCCGCCCAGTCAACTTTTTGCACGAGGAAGTAGCAAACGACTAGACTCAATACCGTCAAAATGGCGAGCGGCGCGAACCAGCTCGGCTTCCGCACGATGTCCGCGAAGGTCTCGCCGGGACTAAACAGCACTCCAGTCACACGTCCAATGGCGCTGATCTTTGCCGGCTCTTGATCTCCGGGCACTGGCGCAACCGCAGTCGTAACCATATAAGTGATGCCTCCACTGCTGGAATCGCGTGGATGTCAATCCCAGGAACGCCAATCTCCCGATTGGTGCTGTAAGGGATTCGCCGGCATTCCGCTGCTGGGTATTACGGACTAATCCCCCAAAAGTTTCAAGGAAGAAAAATCTATGCCGGCAATACCGGCACAGCCGCCAAAAGCGCCTGTGTATAAGGATGCACAGGCCTGTTCAAAACCTGCTCAACCGAGCCCTCTTCCACAAATCGCCCCGCCTGCATCACCGCCACGCGCGTAGCAAGCTGCGCCACTACCGGCAAGCTGTGCGAAATCAATAAATAAGTCAGCGAAAATTCCCGCTGTAATCGCGCCAGCAATTCCAATACTTGCGCCCCGACCGAAACATCCAGCGCCGAAACCGGCTCATCCGCCACAACCAATTTCGGACGCAGCACCAGCGCGCGCGCAATTCCAATCCGCTGTCGCTGCCCTCCGGAAAATTCATGCGGGTAACGCCCCGCCGCGGCCGAGTCCAATCCCACCGCCGCCAATGCTTCCGCCACGCGCTGCGCTCGCCCGGCACGATCCAGCTCCTGAAAATGAATCGCCAGCGGCTCGGCCACAATCGCGCCTACTCGCATCCGCGGATCCAGTGACGAAAAAGGATCCTGAAATACCATCTGCATTTCCGCCCGCAGACTTCGCAATTTATTTCCGCGCGCCGCCATCAAATCCGCGTCCGCGAAACGTATCTCACCCTCGTCCGGCTCGATCAACCGCATCAACATTCGCGCCAAGGTAGTTTTTCCGCAGCCCGATTCGCCAACAATCGCCAGCGTCTCCCCAGCCTCCAACCGCAAACTAACACCGTCCACAGCCGTGCGTCGCGAATCAGCGCCAAACCCCGCGCCCGACACAGGAAACGTCTTCCGCAAATCAGTAGCTTCAAGCAGTGGTTCGGGCATGATGGTCACAAACATTTCACTTTCAACATACTTCAGCGCATCTTTTCCGCAACAATATAAATCGTAGGCAACGAATACTCCAATTGCCCCTCATCCGAAACTCGCGGACGCATCCCCGCGGCGTCATTCCCCATAGTCCCTTCCAACAATCTTCGCGTTTCTGCATACGCCGCCGTGCCTTTTGGAACTCCCATCGCGTTCATCCACACATCAAAATTCCGCGTTTTCTCCGCCAGTTCGCTCGAAACCACGCGCATGTTCGCGTTCCGAAAAAAAGTTTCAAATTCCTCGGCAAATAATGCCAGCACGTGCGATGCATCGCGAGTCTGTTCAATCAGCGTTTGCAGCTCGCGATCCGATCCATCCCGCGACACCATATCCGCAATCGCCACTCGTCCGCCAACACGCACGATCCGCGCCAATTCGCTAGTCACGCGCGCCGGATGCAGCATGTGATGAATGCTGTATCCGCATATCGCCAAATCAAATGTACCGTCCGCAAACGGCATCCGCGTCCCATCGCCGCAAGCGAACGCGCTAATGGTTTTCGCTGCAGCACAAGCCTCGCCCACCGACTTCACAGCGCGCGCCAGCAGCGCCGGAGTCAAATCCAATCCCACAACAAAACGCATCCGCGCCGCCAGCGCCCTCGTAAATGTTCCCGGCCCGCAAGCCAAATCCAGCGCGCGCCAATTTTTAATTTCCGCAGCCCCAGCCGTAACCAGCGACGCAAACCTATCGGCCTCACTGACGCGGCTATCCAGCGCGTAATCGCCAAACGAATTCGCCGCGCCAGTAAATCGCTCCCGAATTAGATCCAGCTGTCGTGATTCGGGCGTATCGTTCATGAACCTGTCGTAGGGTGGGTCTGCGACCCGCCCCCTTCCAATTCCGTGTCAAATCTGCGCAACCACACAAATCTAAACCAACACACATCGCGCCGTGTGCTCAACCCCTGCCACCCGCATCTCCGGCACCGCCAACTTACACTCATCGCGCCGCACCGCGCACCGCGGCTCAAACGCGCATCCCGGCGGCAACGCGTCTAGCGCCGGAACCATCCCGGGAATCGGAATCAACTCGCTCCGCGAAAGTTGCGGCGACGCACGCAACAATCCCCCCGTATAAGGATGCCGCGGCCTGCGCAAAACTTCCATCGTCGGCCCTTCTTCCACCACGCGCCCCGCGTAAAGCACCGCCAACCGATCCGCCACCTGCGCCACCACCGCCAAATCATGCGTAATAAATATCAGCGAAAGTCCCAACTCCCGCCGCAACCGCATCAGCAATTCCAAAATTTGTTTTTGCACCGTAACGTCCAGCGCCGTAGTCGGCTCATCCGCAATCAACAAACGCCCGCCGCCGGCGTGACCATCATCGCTAGCATCCCCACTCGCCGCATCCCCCATCGCTATCGCCATAGCAATCAAAACTCGTTGACGCAGGCCGCCGGAAAGTTCATGCGGATACTGCCGCGCGCGCAACTCCGGCTCCGGCACCGCCGCTCGCGCCAACGCTTCCACAGTTCGCCGCGCAACTTCCGCCGAGCGCATTCCGCGATGATGCACGCGAATCGCTTCCGCAATTTGCGCCCCCACGCGCATCACGGGATTCAGCGCCGTCATCGGTTCCTGAAACACCATCGCAATTCGCCGCCCGCGAATTCCCGTCCACTCATTTTCCTCTAGCGCAGCAAGATCCACAGAATTCGCACTGTTCGCCGAATCAAAAATTGCTTCGCCGCGCACGCGCGCTCCCTGCGGCAACAATCCCATCAGCGCCAACGCCAACATCGTCTTTCCCGATCCCGATTCCCCCACCAACCCAAGCGACGCCCCACGCTCCAACCGCAGCGATACATCATTCACCGGACGCACCCATCCGCCCGGCGTCGGCAATTCGACCGTCAGTCCACGCAGCTCCAGCAGTGCCGTCATACGCACATCATAGAATCGATTCGCTCCCGATCAAATAACGAACTGGACACCGAGCCAACGGACGAACTGCTCCGCACGCGTTGCCGGTGCTAAGCTTAAAACACATTATGCTGACAACTGAATCCAGGACGGCACGATTGCGATTTTTAGGAATCGCTCTCTCATCCGTTTGCCTGTTCGCTAATCCGTGTTGGGCGCAGGTAAAAAGTGACCTTACGAATTGTTATGAGAACGACAAAACTAACCCGGATTTGGCGCTGCAATTCTGTACAACGGCGATACAATCTGGAACCCTTTCCCAGGAAAATCTCGCGACCGCCTACAATGACCGCGGCATCGCTTACTACAACAAGAGCGACATCGACCGCGCCATGCAAGACTACGATCAAGCCATCCGCATAAATCCAAAATTTTCCCTCTCCTTCTATAACCGGGGTATCGCTTACAACAGTAAGAAAGACTATGACCGCGCCATTCAGGAGCTCGACCAGGCCATCCGCCTGGATCCAAGCTACTCCATCGCCTTCGTCAGCCGCGGGAACGCTTATGACGACAAAGGCGATCACGACCGCGCCATCCTGGAGTACAACGAAGCCATCCGCCTGAATCCAAATTACGCCCAGGCCTTCTTCGAGCGCGGCATCACCTATAAAAGAAAAGGCGACTTGGATCACGCCATCATGGACTTCGACCAGGACATTCGCCTGAACCCAACTTACTCGCAGGCTTTCTACAACCGTGGCAACTCTTACAAGGATAAAAGCGACTACAACCGCGCCATACTCGACTATAACGAGGCCGTACGCCTGAATCCGGCTTACTGGCAAGCTTTCTACAGTCGTGGCGTCGCTTACTACAACACGCGCGACTACGATCGCGCCCTTCAGGATCTCGACCAGACCATCCGTTTAAATCCAAATTATTCTTATGCCTTCGTCATGCGGGGCGACGCTTACGACGACAAAGGCGACCACGATCGTGCATTCCTGGACTACAACGAAGCCATCCGCCTGAATCCAAATGACCCCGGTGTTTACTACGATCGCGCGGTCACTTACAAAAGGAAAGGCGACATTGACCACGCCATTCAAGACTACGATCAGGCTATTCGGTTAAATCCAAAATACGCCGCCGCCATCTACAACCGCGGCATCGCCTATGAAAACAAAGGCGCGTACGACCGCGCGATCCAGGATTACGATCAAGCCATTGCATTGAATTCAAACGACGCGTCGGCTTTCTTCAGACGGGGATTGGCGCAATTTTACCTGGGCCGAAATGAGCTCGCCCAAAAAGATTTTGCTGTTGCTGTTCAGCTTCGGCCAAAGGACGCCTTCACCAACATCTGGTCGTACGTTACGCAGGCGCGAGCCGGCAACACTGGTAGCAACGAATTGCAAAAAAACGCAGCGGCGTTGGATCTGAAACAATGGCCGGGAAAAATTATCGAGCTTTATCTGGGTACAGCCGAACTCGAGTCGGTTTTAGCGGCAGCGAAGAATCCCGACTCTGCGACGGAAAAGAACCAATTTTGCGAAGCCTACTTCTATCTGGCCGAGCGTGCGCTTATCGGCGGCAAGCCACTCGATGCCTCCTCTCTTTTTCAAAAAGCATTGGATACCGGCCAGACGACCAAGTACGAATACTCGGCGGCCACGGAAGAACTTCGGCGCTTGAAATCTTCATCGAATCACTGACTCGGAATAAATAATCCAGATTTCGGAACGTACCGGACAGAATCGCCTATCGCTCCGAAACCGGAATTACAAATTTCAGCGCCGTGTGCGTAGAAGAAAATCCCACAACCTTAATATCCTTCAACCCCGCCTTCCGCCCCGTCGTTAACACATCAATTTCTCGAATTACCTGCACACCCTTCGGATAAATAATCCAAAGCGCCCCATCCGGCGCCATCGCCTTCACCAGCGCAGGCACGCGCTTCAAATCATCAGCCGACTCCGCACCAAAGAAAATTACCTCGCATGCACGCCCCAGCCTATCCGAAATCGTAGCCACCCCGCGAAGCTTCTCCAGAAATTCCTCGTCATCCACATCAATCACGACTGCCTTCGCGCCATTCCGTACGCCAATCTTTTCAATCACACTTTTCGGATGCAAAATCTGCTGCGCCCATTTCGCGGTTGCCGAGCCCAGAACAAATATCGCCTCGCCCTTGGGAAACAAAATTCGCAGCTCGTCCTTTGACGCTTTCAGGTTTTTAATTTCTTTCAGCAAAATCTTCAACCGGAAATCGCCGCGAAAAATAATCTCGTTCGTTTCCAGCAACGCCTTGCCTTCCGATGACTGCCCGCCAAATATCACCCGGCATTTTATTCCCACCCCCATCAATCTCTCCTGAACTCCGCGCTATTGTACGAATAAGCCCCCACATTTCCTATCAGCGCGCAGGTAGCACCGACATTCCTGCCGGTGCTCCTCTAACTTCACTTGCGATCACTCATCCCTCCCACAAATCCGTCACCGCACATCCTCACTTTGCATAACCCGCAATCTGCGCGAAAATCGGCCAGCAATTCGCAGGAGGTCCACATGCTCCCCGGCCTGAAATCCATGCTCAACGTTCATCCACTCTTCGTTCATTTTCCAATCGCCTTCTGGTTCGCTGCCCTCCTCTTTGAAGCTCTCGCCATCTGGCGCTCCAACGACGACTGGCATCGCACCGCCGTGCGCTTACTTTTTCTCGGCACTCTCGCTGCCTTCGTCGCCGCGTTCACGGGATGGCAAGCTCAAACTTCCGTCGAGCCCAATATTGCGATCCAACATGTTTTCGATCTGCACGAAACGTTGATGCTAATCGCCACAAGCCTCGCAACCGCTCTTTGCCTGTATTGTTTTTCAATGCGCAGCCGCTTCACTTCCAACCCGCGCCGATGGTTGCTCATCGGACTAATCGTACTCGCAATCCTGACCATCGTCGGAACCGACCGCGGCGCACAATTGGTCTATCAGTACGCACAATCCGTAAACGGCCCCGACGCGCCAAAATAACAGATGTGGCACAGGCTTCAGCCTGTGGACGCTTCTCACGTATGAAATAATTCGTACCAAGAGGCAAAAATGGAAAATCCAGAATCCACTCAATTCGTCGACCAATTCGCAAAAGTCCGCCAGCGCACCCTCCGCGTAGCTCGCTGCATCCCGCCAGACAAAATCGAATGGACCTTCAAGCCCGGCCGCTTCACACTCGGCGATCTCCTCCGCCATCTCGCCGGAACCGAGCGTTACATGTGGGCCGAAAACGCGCGCTTCCAACCCAGCCGTTATCCCGACCACGATCGCGCTCTCGCCGATGGCCATGACGCCATCTTCGCCTACGTTGACCGCCTCCACCACGAATCCACGGAAATTTTCGCCGCCGTCACCGACGCCGACCTGCACAAAAAAACGACCACTCCCGACGGCGCAAGCATCACACTTTGGAAATGGCTCCGCCTGATGATCGAACACGAAATCCATCATCGCGGACAAATCTATATTTATCTCGCCATGCTGGAAGTTCCTACGCCTCCGCTCTACGGACTCACCGAAGAACAGGTACGCGAACACAGCAGATGAGTTAGAATTATTACTGTGATGGTTGACAGGCGAGCGGCCCCGCACCATTCCTGGGGAAGCGGCTGTGATGGATGGCACCTGGTCGAAACTCCGGCGCTCAGCGTCATCGAAGAACGCATGCCGCCCGGAACTTCAGAGGTTCGCCACTACCATCAGAAGGTAAACCAATTTTTTTATGTCTTGCGGGGAATTTTGCAAATGGATGTCGAAGGAAACGAACTCGCACTGGGCGCCGGGCAAGGTCTTCACATCAAAGCGGGCGAACGCCATCAAGTTCACAATCGCTCTGCACGTGACGTCGAATTCCTGATGGTTTCAAATCCGCCAAGTCACGGCGATCGAGTAGCGACGAACTGATTCACAACAGCATCAACCGAACGTCGGAGTTTCGGACGAAGTAGAAGTGGAAATGGAAGTAGAAGTGGGAAACTAAACTAGATTTTCGGAACCGAAGTCGGATTCCCGATCGAAAGCATCAAAATGAATTCACGGAAACCAGATTCGCACTCGCCAGCCCAGCTGCCGAAACAAAAAATCTGCCAGGCCTGCGGAACGCAATTCCCATGCGCATCTCCGTACGGGCCCTGCTGGTGTGAAGACGTAAAGGTCAACACCCAAACTCTCGCCGAGCTCCGCGCCCGCTACGACGAATGCCTCTGCCCAAAATGTCTGACCGCTGCGGCCTCTGCCGCAAAATCCGGCCCTGTCGTCAGCTGAAGCTGCGGCGCCGATTTCCGCCGCAATTCGCAGCCGCACTTACAACACGAAAGGGTAACTTAAAGCAGATCTTGCTCTGATAATCCCGCCATCTTCATCAAATGTTTGAGAAGGCCAATCTTGAGTGGATGATTTCCGTGGATTGGTACAGAAAGTCGGACGATGCTACTTGTTTTTCCAAAGATGTGATGACTGCCGTTGACCCGGAGAAGTTTCCAGCCGTGACGCGCAAGGATTGCGGCGAACTACCGGCCCGAAACCGATTTCATATTGCGATTTCCATCATCCGTGTTTGTCCTTTGCTAGAAGGTTCCTCGACATCAACGGACAAACAGCCTTCCACCGCCTCGTACAGATTCTTGAGCAGTTCCTCGAAATTCTCGCCTTGTGTCGCACAACCCGGAATTGCCGGAACCTCGGCCCAATATCCGCCTTCTTCCGCCTCGTGAACCACAACCTTAATCTTCACCTGTCCACCTCAAGGCGTACTCTAGTTCCGTCGAACTCCGCGCCTCGTCTCAGAGGTAATCGCGCGAAGGGCCTTCCAAAAATGCGCGCAGTTTCCGTGAACGCGAAGGATGCCGCAGCTTCCGCAACGCCTTCGCTTCAATTTGCCGGATGCGCTCGCGCGTTACCGCGAATGATTGCCCGACTTCCTCAAGCGTGTGCTCGCTGCCGTCATCCAATCCAAACCGCATCTTGATGACTTTTTCCTCGCGCGGCGTCAGCGTCTTCAGCACAGAAGACGTCTGCTCCTTCAAATTCAAATTGATTACCGCATCCGAAGGCGAAACCACCGCCTTGTCTTCGATGAAATCCCCAAGATGCGAATCTTCCTCTTCGCCAATCGGCGTTTCCAGAGAAATCGGCTCCTGCGCAATTTTCAAAATCTTGCGCACCTTCGCCACCGGAATATCCATCCGCTTGGCGATTTCTTCCGACGTCGGCTCGCGCCCCAATTCCTGCACCAGTTGCCGCTGCGTGCGGATCAACTTGTTGATCGTCTCGATCATGTGCACCGGAATGCGGATGGTGCGCGCTTGGTCGGCAATCGCGCGCGTAATGGCCTGCCGGATCCACCACGTCGCGTACGTTGAAAATTTATATCCGCGGCGCCACTCAAACTTGTCCACGGCCTTCATCAGTCCGATGTTGCCTTCCTGAATCAAATCCAGGAATTGCAATCCGCGGTTCGTATATTTCTTCGCAATGGAAACCACCAACCGCAGGTTGGCTTCAATCAATTCCTTCTTCGCAACTTCCGCGTCCGCTTCGCCGCGCAGAATCACTTGCAGCGTGCGCTTCAGTTCCGTCAACCCAACTTCGCTCGCGCTTTCGATTTCGCGCAGCTCGCTTCGCCGCTCGCGCAGTTCCTTGCGCGCTTCCGCCGCATTTTCGCCTTTGCTGACGTCCGCACGCCGCTCCAGCTTTCCCGCTTCACGCTCCAGCGACTGCAAGCGCTCCACCGTGTGCCGGATCGTGTCGATCAGCCGCTTGCGTTCAAACGGATTAAACTCAAACGCGCGCAGCACGTTCGACATTTCAATTCGCGTGCGTCCCAGCGCGAATTTCGCTTTCACATACGTCCGTTTTTTCGCTTTGGGAATTTTGTCGAACTTCTCAGCCATCTTCATGCTGAGCTCGTACAACTTCTCCAGCTTGTCCAACTGCTTCAGCGTCGCGCGGGTCTTCGCTTCGATCTTTTCTTCCGTCAGTTCTTCATCGTCGAACTGAACAATTTCCTTGATCGAGCGGTTTCCCTCGCGCAAATCTTTTGCCACCGCCAGCAATTCCTTCAGCACGATCGGCGAACGCGAAATAATTTTCAGAACCAGGTTCTGCCCGCGCTCGATGCGCTTGGCAATCGTCACTTCGCCTTCGCGCGTCAGCAGCGGCACCGTGCCCATTTCGCGCAAATACATCCGCACTGGATCGTTCGTCTTCTCCAGCGTTCCCGGAGTCAGATCCAATTCGCTTTCCTCGGCCGGCGAATCCTTTGATGTTTCCACTTCCGTTTCGCCGTCGGCAGGTTCCGCCGCGGCGCGCGCGGCTTTCGCCGTGTTCGCATCCTCGTAAATCTCAATTCCGTAGCGCTCAAACGTCGAAAGCAAATCGTCAATTTCTTCCGACGAATGCACTTCCGCCGGCAGAATGTCATTCACTTCGTCGTAGAGTAGGTAGCCGCGTTCCTTGCCCATCGCGATGAGCTGGCGTACCTGATCGTATTTTTCTTCCAGTAAAACTGCCAAACTAGCCTCCCGTAATTTCTTGGCTCAAACTTCCCAAATTTCTTAGCTTCCAACGTCCGCGCAACATTTCGCGTCCCGTTTGAATACACGTGGTCAGTGCAAAAAGCTTCTGCCTGCCGCTGGAATTTGCCCTCTACTTGATAGATGTACTGACTGCCCCACTCGGTTCACTTATTCCCGCCGAACCGCCGCCAAACCCACAGCTTTTCCTCAAACATAAAAACTCGCCGCGAAGCAGCCGCCGTTTTTTCGCTGAAGCCTATAGACACCACCGCAACGCGAATCCGCTTAAAACGCGAAAGATATCGAAATCCCTCCGGTGAGGTGTTGTTCCCTTCGTTGAAGCTCGCCACAGATTAGCTTGGCCCGCGCCGCTTGATCGCCGTCCCTGGCGTCGCCCAAAGCAGCCGCGCACACTTCGCCATTGTACGATTAGATGCAGACTACCGCCTAATGGTCACGCCAAACCCTGCAAGGTTATATACAAGCCCTATTTCCGTCAACCTCTTTGTTTCCGGGTCCTTACTGACGAATCATCCCCACACTAACTAGACGCCGCGAATCACCATCGCGTTCCCGGCATGTGAGGAAGATGGCTCGGACGTTTGGGATTTTGGAGTGTGCGAAGGCGTTTTTGCGGATTCAGTAGCTGCGTAACCTGCGCCATATCCTGCTGGATCTAACGTCCGTATTTGCCGGCGATCCATGCGATGATTAGGCCGCCTATTGTGCCTGAGGCGAGAATCGGGGCCATCGCTTTTGTGATGATGGCGTCGGGCAGGCTCAGCAAGATGCCGAGTAGCAAACCGACCGCCCATCCAGGCCAGGCAGTCGTATGTTGCAGATTACAAATCCAAACGCGAAGCGGGCGATGAACGCGCCGAGCATCGCCGCGCGCTGGTCAGCAAAACTTAGAGGAATCATCATCGCGGTATCGACGCCGCCGAAAATCAGTCCGCAGATTATGCCGAGTTGAATTCGGGACATGGGTTTCCTCCGGGCGTAGTTCTAGCAAAAATGGTGGGCGGGAGGCGAGGGATTTATTCGGCGGGGGCGAGATGAGGCGTTACGGAATCAAATTGCCCCCTTTTCGGGTACGCCCGTATCGGAAGTTCGGTTACGTTTCCTCATACGCTACATAGAACGCTCGTACCATAGAAGGGCGTGTGCTTCGCGCCCACCATTAGAAGAGCTGCGGACCCGGCAAAATGACAATGAACCATAAAGCCGATCTTGGGAGAGAACTATTAATAGTTAGTGTTTTGTTGTTCATAAGTAATGGTCTGTGGTTCGGTCTCGACTACTTGTGGCCGCTGTCGTTCAACCGCCCGCACAGTTTTCACAATCTATACTTGGGTGCGGAATTTGTGATGGCGGTGACAATCGCGGCGGTTGGAATACTTGTACGGCGGAGCGCACTTCGTAAGCTTTCCCTTGCAGACTTCACAGTCGTGTTATCTTGCGCATCCGTTCCCGTCTTATGTCTGTTCAGGATATACAAATAGATTCATTTTTCAAGCTGAGACACTAGCGAATAGCCAATATCCAGGCGGCCAAGGAGATCACGCAGATGGCAGCGTTGTGGGGCTTGGTAGTTATCGCTTTGGCCGTGTTGGCCAAATTTATCGGCATAACGAGGATATTCTGGTTTCAGGGGCCCATCTTTCGTGACCAGGATCCTGGTGGGTTTCGCAAAGCAGTCGGCGCGCAGTTTGTGATTGGTCTGCTATTCATAGTTGGATGGTTCGTCGATCACTACTGGCCTTCTGTTTTTTGATGAACCGCGTCGTCGACAGAAAATCGAATTCAGATCCAGAAGAAGCAAGATCAAGAACCGCACACTTGCGCTTTGCGCCAAGTAAAGCGTGCGGCACCCACAGGCAACATCCGACTGAGCTCAAGATTAGTTTAAGGGTGTGCCACCCGGCCAGCTACGAGCAAGTTCGACGTCGAAACATTAGTTCACAAGCACGACACTCCGCCTCGTGGCGGGCGGTAGCCGGATTCCGTTTCTTCTCAGTACCGATACAACACAACAACACAGATAGAGCCATATAAGTAGGGATTGAGCTCCGAATTGGTATAGCGTCATCCCCTCGTGATCTCCGTCAAACAATTTTACGATTTGGAGCATGAATTCCGCCAACTGGCTGCACGAATGGCAATCGCCACTGGCACGCTAGAGGTCGCCACACTCCTCCACCGTCGCGTGAAAATCGTTGCCGAGGCCCGCGAGATTGTTAATCAGCTAAACGCTCCGTAGCCGCACTGGTGCGACTCAAAGTAGGTTGAACTTTCATACCGCCAGGAAAGAGGCCGGAATGGCAACGAGTACGGAAACGAAATGGATACCGCCATCAAACGAAATAATCAATGCGTTTGAGGCGGGCATAAGGTTTGGAAGAAAAATGGAACTCAGGCAGCCGCGAAGACACCCGTTGTGGACGGATGCTGAATGGCAAAAAGCATTGGCGCGCGCTTTGGGAAGACCGCCGCGTCTATATCGCGATTAGTTACCAGACTTAGTCTTCTTGGTTGAGGACTTCGTAAAACTCGCTTTCGGAAACACGAACTGCGGCATCTCGAAGATGGGAACCGGGAGGTGTCCGCACATGAGTGATCCAAACACGAATGCAAAAGCGCGGCCACCCGCCGTCCACGAGCAATGAGTGGAACTACTTTTTTGAAAGCTCGTCCCTGAAATGGCTTTCAACATCTTCACGACTCAGCGGATTTCTTGCTTCCGTCAATACGACTGAAAAGACGATTTCATTCCCTTCAAGCTGCGCGGTGATAAACGCGCCGTCCTCCGACAGTTCCTGGTAGACGAACTTCACGTTCCTGCCGTCTGAAAGGGTTTTGATCCACTCTTCGTCTGGCATATTCGTAGCTCTACGGGCGAGATCAGTATATGTCGCGAGTCTACGCTCTTCGACGGTCCGAAGTAACTGCTAAAGAAGAAATAAGGTGCGGCTTGCGCCGCTGAGCCCTGGGTGGCCACCGGGTCCGGCTATCTACTTTCTACGTTTGGGAGAAGGATTTCTTTTGCGGTCTATAGAGGCGAGGTAGGCTGTGATTGGCTTCCGATGTTCTTCGATAGCTCGCCGCAAGAATTCGGCGGATTTCTGATTCTCGTTTCTTGGAAGCGGCTTGTTTGAGCGCCCCATGGCGCATCCTAACACCTGCTTTTATCATTTGCTACACCCGTCCGAAATTCAAAATGAGGTGGCGCCCATTTTTCGGCGGGTGGCACACGCTGAAACTTGAACTTGATCGGATGTTGCCGCACGATGCCGCGTGCGCCATTTTTGGCGAAGAAGCCGTGAAAAAACCTAGGCGGATAAAGGCCGAGAGTGTTTCGGACGGATCATTGGCTACGGCTGATGAATTTAGGGATCCTTCTAAATTCTTTTGTTCCTCTTTCAACTTGTGGCCGGGACTGCCGCTAGCCTACGCAGACGGATCCAATGCTGCAGGTTGTAAGTGAGGCAAGCCCACAGCATCTCCGTTTGCATCTTGACCAAGCCGCGCACATGAAATTGCCGCAGACCAAATTTTTCTTTGATCCAGGCGTGGCAAAATTCAATGACCCTGCCCCGAAGGCGATATTGTGTCTGCGCTTCCGCGCCAGCCAGCTTGTCCCGGAACTCCAAGACCGCCGAACTTTCCTCTAAACGGAGCAATCCGCGGCCCCGACTCTGATTCCCCGGGCAGCACTCAGGCTTGCGCACGCAGGGTTGACAGTCCCTCGCTCTTGCCTGGTAACGGTACGTCACCAATCCGGGCTTCTTTTTGTTGTGCCGCCCTTCTGGACGCAACAGCTTGCCCTCCGGGCAAACCTATCGATTCGTTTCGGGTTGGTAGACAAAGGCGCTCGGCGGAAGACGGTTCGGAGCGGTGGCCCCGCTGGACATCTCCTCCCGTCCCAGGCTCTCCAGAAAGTCGATCTCCCTGCTGGCCATCTTCTCTATCGTGTCTCGCGTGGTGTAGCCGCCATCGGCCACCATCTGTTGGGGTTTTTTATTCAGCCGCTCTTCGATGCGCTCCACCGCTGGCAGTAACTGCGCGCTATCGTTCCCCGCCTGCGTCACCGCCACTTCTACGATCAGTCCGTGCGCCGCATCGGCGCAAACCTGCACGTTGTAGCTGGGTGCAAATCCACCGTCGGGCTGCTTCATCACCCGCGCCTGCGGATCGCTTACGCTCGTCCGCGCGCCGCTCTTAGCCTTGCCCGGCTTTTCCGCTCGCAAACTCTGCAGTTCTTCCAGCGCGCTCTCCAGCCGCTCTTGTTGTTCCCGCTGCGCGCGGGCCTGGGCTTGTTTCACTTTCGGGCTGGTCTGTTCGTTCCGCGGATCGCCCATCTCCGCTACGCGCCGGCGTGCCCGCTCCAAATGCTCCCGGATCGTTCCCTCTCGATGGAAACTCCGGGTGCTCGCCAACGCCTTGATTTTCGTCCCGTCCTGCATCACTTGTTCCAGCGTGAGCAGCCCTTCTTTGCTGAGCGCTGCTAGAATCTGGGTGAACAGTTCGTCCAACTCTTTCTGTCTCTCCACACGGAAATCCGCCAGCGTGTGGTAGTTCACTTCCTGCAACCCCGTCAACCATTGGAACGCCGGATCGTATGCACACCGCCGCGCGACTTCTCGCGCCGAACCAATCCCCTGACTGTAGGCGTACACCCACAAACTGATCAGCAGTTGCGGATCGATCGCCGGACGCCCGCCTTCTTCCGCGCTGCTCTCGATACCCTGATAGAACCGGCTCAACTCCAAGCGCCCGACCAGCGTCCAGATCGCACGCGCCGCATGGTCTTCGCCAATCAAACGCTCCACATCCACCGCGCGCCAACTCATCTGCTGCCGGTTCACAAAACCAATCAACGGCTGCTTCTCTTTTTGATTTAGCTCGCTCATACCGCGAGCATAGCCAGCTTCAAATACTTTTCAAGAAGAAATTTCAGAGAGGTTTTTTCACGGCTTCGCAGCGAAAAGTGGGGCCTTTCTTCTCGCGATAAGTGGCGCAACGTGTGGTTCACTCGCATCGACATTAACACTTCGATGTCAGACGAATTGTCGGCGTCCGCCAACGGGCATACTATCGGCGAGAAATCCGACAGCGCCCGAAGCAGACAGATACGCCGTTGAGCGCGAAGCGAGGTGCGATTTGCGAAAATATTGGATAACAATTTTATTGCTGTTTATCGCGGCGATTTTGGCGCCTGCGGGGCCACAAGCGCAGTGGAGGACTCCATGGAGTTACGAAGGCGAGAAGGGGCCTGAATATTGGGGCGACCTGGATCCGGATTACGCTGCCTGCAAAACCGGCAGGGAACAATCTCCCATCGACATTCGTGATGCGCAGAAAACCGCGCTTCCCGCGATACGATTTGAATACAAAAGCGGTCCGCTCAAAATTATTAATAACGGCTACACGGCGGTGCGAGTGAACTATGCCCCCGGAAACGGAAACTTTCTGATTGTGGGAGAAAAGCACTACGAACTAACGCAATTCCATTTTCACCATCCCAGCGAAGAATACATTCATGGCAAGCCATTCGATATGGTGATCCACTTGATGCACTCGGCGAGCGACGGAAAAGTTGCCGCGGTCGCAGTGCTTCTGAAAGCTGGAAGCGCGAACGCCGTCATTCAGCAGCTCTGGAAATATATGCCGCAAACCGCGGGCAAAGAGCAGGAGATTGCCGGAGTCGAGGTGAATCCCGCCGGTCTGCTGCCGCACGATGCTCGAGGAGACAACGCGGCTTCAGGAGAAAACGCCACTTCCTATTACACCTACACGGGATCGCAAACGGCGCCGCCCTGCACTGAGGGCGTAACCTGGTTTGTGCTGAAGACTCCGATGGAAATTTCGGCAGAAGAAATCAACGCGTTCGCCAAACTTTATCCGCACGATGTCCGGCCTCTTCAGCCGCCGAACGGACGCGTCGTGAAGGAAAGTCAGTGACACAAAAATTCTCGCCGGGTGTACGATTTCATTTCAACACACCTGCTCGCGGAGGAACAATGTCATCAACAGGAGCAACGCGCATAAATTCGGATGAAAACACGCTCCGTCATTTGAACGAGGAATACGTCAGATCGTTCATGGAAGCGGACGTCGAATGGTATCGCCAGAATCTCGCGGGAGATTTTCAGGTGATCGACTCGGACGGCGCTGAACTGGATAAGGCAGCTTTTCTTATTCAGACTGCGAAAGGCCCCGATGTCGCCGCGTACAAATTGGATAAAGTGAATGTCCGCTTTTACGGAGACGTCGCTCTGGTGCAGGCGACGGGGATATTCACACGGAAGGACGGGGCAACGGGCACAAGCCGATACACTGATATTTACGTGCGCGACGGGAAAGATTGGAAAGTAGTTTCCGCGCAAATCACGCGGTGCTAGGCGGGAAGCGCCGTATCGCTGGACATTGTGCCGTGCTTTGCGAAATGCGCCAGAGCGTCTTCAGCGGTAGGAAAGACCGCGAATAAATTGAGGACGTGCGCAACCTGCAGCACGGCGTGACTGCGTGGCGAAAGTCCGGACAGCGCGACGGCGCCTTTGCCCTTCGCCCGCCGCACTAGAATTTGAACGAGCGCACCGACTCCAGCGGAGTCCAGCCATTCGAGTTTGGCGAGATTCAAAAGCAAAATCGGCGCAGTTTCTTCGCGCAGGCTTTGGTTGAATCCCGTGACGGTTTCAAGAGTCAGGCTACCGATAAGCGCGAGGGTCTTTACGCCGGCTTCCGGCGTCTGCTGCGTTTCGAGCGTTAGTTGTTTAAGCATAGCGTTCGAGCATATAAAACGATTGTTACACTAGCATGAATAACCCCGCTAGGCGGATTTGTTCGCCGCGGTTAACGCCAGACTTCCGTGCCGCGCGTAATGTTCGACAGCGTGATCCGTCGTAGGAAAAACGCTGAACAAGCGCAGCAATTGTGAGACTTGCAGCACCGCCTGATTGCGCGAACTTAGACCGGCGATCGCCAGAGAATTCTTCGCTTTTTCGCGGCGCACCAGAAGTTGCACGAGCGAGCCGACTCCGGCGGAATCCAGCCATTCGAGTTTGGCGAGATTCAAAAGCAAAATCGGCGCAGGCTCATCGCGCAGCGATTGATTAAACGTGACTACGGTTTCGATCGTCAGTCCGCCGGTCAGAATAATCACCTTCAGGCCGGGATGAGGTTCGTGGGCGTCGAGAGCGAGTTGCATGTGTGGCATAGCCTGAACCCTAGTTTGCTGACCGTTAAGATAGCACTTTCCGGCCATGTCTTCGAGCGCTGCGCTGGATAAACGCGGAAGAGCGGATTGAACCGTTGCGCGCGGGAGCCGCCACTTATATATTACGCGTGAAGGGGAAGAGGGAAACACTGATCATCCCTGTTTATGCTGGTCAATGCTCGTAATGGAGAAATGATGAAGACGAAAGCGATTCCATTTATTGCAGCGGTCCTTTTTGCGTCAACGACGCTCGTTGCCTCCGCCGTATTGGTTGCAGCCGCGCCGGACGGATGGAAAGTATTAGTCGACAGAACGAAGACCTGCCAGATTTCCGTTCCCGCGGATTGGGTCGTGGATAAGTTCTCACCCAGCTCTGCAGGCGCTCCGGACAAGCAGGCAAGCATGACCATGCATGCGACGCCGAACCAAACTCTCGCGAAGGCCAAGACGACCTTCGAGATGTTATATCCCCCGAAAAAGGTCGTCGAGGATTCCGCGAGCCGCGTCTGGTGTGCGTACAAAGCGGACAGTGTCGCGGTGGATAGTCCCGAGGTGAACTGGTACGTCGCAATTCCGGTGAAAACGAGTGTCTGCGCCGTACAAATTGATTTTAAGAATCCAAGTATGGAATCGATGATGAAGCAGCTCGCGGAAAGTATGTCCGCCGCAAAATAGCCGAACGGACACGCGCCCAGGCGGACGACGTGTCTTGATTTCACCCCTTTGCAGGGCTATCATTTTGTAGCTGCGAAAACCCCTTCGACCTGGCGTGCATCTAACAGGCCGAGCGGCTCTGATAATATTCGTTTCCGCCGTGAAGACGTTCACGACAATCCGCGAATCAGTTTGCAAGCGGCGCCACATTTACGCTCTCGCGGTGGCGCTGCTCGCGTTAGGTTTGGCCGTTCAAGCCGTACACGCAAAAAACTCCGATTATTTCCCGAAGACGTCTCAGGCCGTACGCTTTTCCACGACGGTAAAAATCGCGGACCTGGCCTATCATGTCGTTGTTGGCCCTGATGTCTTGTTGGAATTTCCCGCGGTGCTTCCGCTTCTTACGCGACCACAGATTGCTCGTGATTGGCGTGATTCGGAATCTCCCGCGCCTCGGCCTTCTGAGCGGATTAGTTTCCGTCCCCTCCGTTCACCCCCGGTGAATCTCTAGACGTTCGCTCAATCATTTTCTAACAGCATGACTGCCAACCGAAGTCGCGATGAAATGAACGCGAATTTCAACGCTTGGTAACGGCGTACAGGAGTCCACAAATGGCGCTTCCTACGAATCAGGATTTCATCCAATCGTTGACGCGGTTGGACTCATGCACGGTTGCCAATGCGATTGAAACGTTTGACGTTCGCCTGCGCAATGCGGGATTTACGGACTCGAGCGTCAAATGCATTTTCCAAGACCACCCGCCGGTGGCCGGGTATGCGGCAACCGCGCGGGTCCGTACCTCCGATCCACCGATGAAAGGCTCGAACTATTTTGACCGGACGGATTGGTGGAACCACATTTTGACGATTCCAGCGCCGCGAATTGTGGTGGTGGAAGATACCGATCCGCATCCGGGTTTGGGTTCATTCATCGGTGAGCTGCACACAAACGTCCTTCTGGCACTGGGGTGCGTCGCCGTGGTGACGAATGGCGCCGTGCGTGATTTGCAGCGCGTGCGAGCCACCGGCTTTCAGATGTTCGCGGGAAATGTTTCCGTTTCTCACGCCTACGCCCATATTTACGATTTCGGACATCCGGTGGAAGTGGGCCGCATGAAAGTCCGCCCAGGCGATTTGCTGCATGGCGACCTTCACGGAGTGCAGACGATTCCCGCGGAAATCGCCGACAAGATTCCGGGTGTAGCCCAGGAAATGATCGCGCGGGAGCAACACTTAATCGGGCTGTGCCGATCCAAAGATTTCACGATTGAAAAGATTCGCGAAGCGCTGAAGAAATAAAATCTGTGAACGTACGCCGGTCGAATTGGTGCGTTCCGCAAAACGATTGGGTGAAGAGATGAAGCGCAAGATTTCGACGATTTTTCCGGTCTTACTCATTTTCATGATCTGTATTGAAGGCTGCGGGGGAACGAACGAGGCTGACGACCCTGCGAACGCTCCGCCGGCCACGGTAGCGGTTGAGGCCGTGAAGCGCGGTTCCATCGCGCACACACTTGATGTTGCCTCCGAATTCCGGGCCTTTCAAGAAGTTGACCTGCACGCCAAAGAGGCTGGCTACGTGAAAGAGATTTATGTGGACGTGGGCTCCCACGTGCACAACGGACAGCTCCTGGCCGTGCTGGAAATTCCGGAATTGCAGGACGAGATCACTCGCGCGAATGCGGAAGTTAGCCGGGCCCAGGACGAAATCACACGCGCGCAAGCGGACGAGCGCCGCGCCGAATCGGCGTATCAAGTGGCGCACGTCGCTTACACCAGACTCGCCGCGGTGGTGAAAGACAGGCCCGACCTGGTCGCACAGCAGGATGTGGACGACGCGGCAGGCAGAGACCGCGAAAACGAGGCGCAAGTGGATACGGCAAAAGCAGCGCTGGCGTCCGCGCGCCAACAGCTTAACGTTGCCCGCGCGAGTCTTCAAAAAACGCAGACTCTCTTCAGTTATGCCGAAATCCGCGCGCCCTTCGACGGAGTCGTGACGAAGCGCTATGCGGATAAGGGAACCATGCTCGCCGCCGGCACTTCCTCGGAAAAACAGGCGACTCCACTTGTTCAACTTTCGCAAAACGGCAAGCTTCGTTTGATGATTCCGGTGCCCGAATCCGCGGTTTCATTTATCCACATCGGTTCGCCCGCCACGATTCGTATTCCGGAACTGAACCGCGAAATCGCCGGCAAAGTCACACGCTTTGCGGATGTGGTGAACAGTGAAACACGCACGATGGATACGGAAATCGATGTGCCAAATCCAAAGTTCGAGTTGGTGCCCGGAATGTATGCGAACGTTTCGCTCGTTCTGGAAAACCAACCAGACGTGCTCACCGTACCCGTGGAGGGGATCGTACGCGAAGGCGACAGTGCCACCGCGCTCGTAGTGAATTCAGCGGGGCAAATCGAGGAGCGTCAAGTAAAGCTTGGGCTGGAGGGCGCCAGTCGGTTCCAGATCCTGTCCGGTCTTCGCGAAAATGAACTCGTCATCATAGGCGGTCGCGGCAAACTTCGTCCCGGCGAAAAAGTACAAACCAAAATGGTCGAGCCTTTGACTCCTGGAGGCCGCTGATGTCGCGATTCTCAATCAAGAATCCATACTTCATTATTGTCGCGGCGCTGCTGATCATGGCCATCGGACTTGTGAGCGTGTTCCGAATGCCGGTGGATCTTTTCCCCAGCATCAATATTCCAGAAGTGGTAGTGGCGACGTTCTATAGCGGAATGCCGCCCGAAGAAGTAGAAACCGAAATCACTGGAATATTTGAGCGCTTCTTTACGCTGGGCGCGGGCATCGATCACACGGAATCTCGCTCGCTGCCGGGTGTAAGCATTATCAAGATTTATTTCCAGCCGGGCACCGATCCCGACGCAGACGTAACCGAAATCTCAAATCTTGCAATGGCCGATTTGCGCCGGCTTCCACCGGGAACATTTCCTCCGATCGTTATGAAGTTCGACGCTTCCAGCTTGCCCGTGTGCCTGGTGACGCTGAAAGGCGAAGGGCTGACCGAAACGCAGTTGCGCGATATAGGCCAGTTCACCGTACGCAATCAACTTGCCGTGGCTCAAGGCGCGTCCGTTCCGCAGCCATTCGGCGGACGCTATCGGCAGATCATGGTGTACGCAGATCCCGCCAAACTTCAGGCGCACGATCTGAGCTTAATGGATGTGGTTCGGGCGGTGAACAGTGCGAACCTGATTTTGCCCGCAGGAGATACGAAAATCGGGCCGTACGATTACAACATTTACACCAACAGCCAAATTGAATCCGTCGTTGACATCAACAAGCTTCCACTGAAAACCGTTAGCAATTCCACAGTGACAGTCGCGGACATCGGTGTGGCCAAAGACGCTTCGACCATTCAAACGAACATTGTTCGCGTGGACGGTCAGAAGTCTGTGTACTTGCCGGTGCTGAAACAAGGAGGCGACACAAACACAATCGCCGTTGTGAATGCCGTCAAGGATGTGCTGGCAAACCTCGTGGACACTCCGAAGCAGTTGGTGACGAAGGTCGTTTTCGATCAATCCGACTTCGTGAAAAGCGCCATCTGGACGCTGGCGCACGAGGGCACGATCGGGTTGTTGCTGACGGCGCTGATGGTTCTGCTGTTTCTCGCGAGCCTGCGCGCAACGGTTGCCGTGTTTCTTTCTATTCCACTTTCTGCGCTCGCGGCGGTCATCTGTCTTTATTTCGGCGGCGGCTCCATCAATTCCATGGTGCTGGCGGGATTGGCAATTGTATTTTCCCGTTTGATTGATAATTCGGTGATCGTACTTGAAAATATTTTCCGTCACCTTGAAATGGGTGAAGCGCCCGAGGTGGCAGCGGAAAAAGGCGGGCAGGAAGTGGCGCTTGCCGTGCTGGCCGCGACGATTACCAGCGCCGTCGTATTCTTCCCGGTCACATTTCTCTACGGTGTGAGCCGTTTCCTTTTTTCCGCGCTGGCTCTCGCGGTTGTGCTCGCCCTTTTCGCTTCGTACTTTGTGGCACTCACGGTGGTGCCGCTGTTTTGCGCGAAGCTCATCAAGCATCATTCCGAGGCCGCCGCGGAATTGAACGCTTATCCGGAAATTGCCGGCGATGCTCCGCGAAAAGCAAAAAAGAAGAGCCTGGGCAAGCGTTTCAATGAAGCGTTCTACCGGGTTTTTGAAGCAACGTTGAAGCGCTACGACCATCAGGTGAAGAAGCGCATCGAACATCCGTGGCGCGTGGTGGGAACCGTTTCCGCCGTATTTCTTCTAAGTTTGTTGCTACTGCCTTTGCTCGGAGTGGCTTTCTTCCCGCGATCCGATGCCGGCGAATTCATTATCAAACTCAAGGAGCCCTCCGGCACGCGAATTGAATTGAGCAATCAGATCGTCGCGCATGCCGAAGACGTGATCCGCAAAGTGATTCCGAAAGACGAATTGAGGCTGACCGTCTCAAACATCGGCATCACGGCGGATTTTTCGGCGATGTACACAAGCAATTCCGGCCCGCACACCGCCACGATACAGGTAGAACTGGATGCGGAGCACAAGACCAGCAGTTTTGTTTACATGGATCAGGTGCGAAAACAACTCGCATCGGAAATGCCTGAAGTCAGCACGTTCATCACGACCGGCGGTATGCAGGACGCCGTTTTGAATCAGGGCATGCCTGCCCCAATTGACGTGCAAGTAAGCGGGGCAAATCTCACGAGAACATTCGCAACGGCGCAAGACCTGGCTCGGCAATTCCGCCACACAAATGGAGTCAGCGAGGTTTACATTCCGCAGGATCTGGATTACCCGTCGCTCCGGGTTGACGTGGATCGCGTGCACGCGAGCGAAATGGGGTTAGATCAAAGAGAAGTAGTGGACAACGTGGTTACCGCTCTTACCTCCAACGGGATGATCGCGCCCAGCTACTGGGTGGATCCGAAATCCGGTAATGAATATTTGCTGACGGTGCAGTACGACGAACAACAAATCCGGTCGCTCGGCGACGTGCGCAATATTCCGTTGCGCTCGGAAAATCATCCAACGCCTGCATTGCTGGATGCCGTCAGCACGGTCACTCCATTTCAAGCGCCGACGGAAGTGGACCACTATCAGATTCAACGCGTCATAGACATTTACGTGACGCCGCAGGGCGAAGACCTCGGGCGCGTCGCGAAAGCAATCAACGGAATTATCGCCAACACAAAAAAGGATGAAGACGTACACGTGACGTTGCGCGGCATGGTGCTGGGAATGCAAGCGTCGTTTAAAAGTTTCGGACTGGGCCTATTGTTCTCGCTCTTGCTGCTGTACTTAGTGTTGGTGGCACAGTTCCGTTCATTCACTGATCCGCTCATTATTCTTTTGGCCGTACCGCCCGGACTGACGGGCGTGCTGGTTGTTTTGTACACGACCGGCACGACGTTAAATGTTCTTTCGTTGATGGGCGTAATCATGATGGTGGGAATGGTCGTATCGAACAGCATTCTGATCGTTGAATTTGCGCATCGGCTGGAGGAAGAGGGCCGTTCGGTGCGGGATGCTATCGTTGATTCCTGCCGTATCCGGCTGCGCCCGATTTTAATGACGTCGCTTGCGACTATTTTCGGATTGATTCCGATGGCGCTGAAACTCGGAACGGGCAGCGAAGCCTACGCTCCACTTTCGCGTGCAATTATCGGCGGACTTGCCGTCAGCGTCGTAGTCACGATTTTTATTGTTCCTGCGGTCTATTTGCTGGTTTACGGCCGCAAGCAACAGCGGACGGAAACTTCGGTCCCTTCGGAGGCCTGATGCGTCAACAACGGCAATTCGCTCTGTTACTGGTTTGCATTTTATTCCCGATGAGTGCGACGAAGGCGCAGACGCCGCCTGTCGCGCAGGCGCAGGCCACAGCGCCCACCCGATTATCTCTTGATGACGCTCGGCGGATGGCGCTCGAAAATCATCCGCACATTCGCGCGGCGCAATCTGCCGCCGATGCCGCGCGCGATGTCACCACGCAAGTCCGCTCCGCGTACTATCCGAATGTTTACGGCAGCCTGACCGGCGTGGAAGCGGATTCGGGAAGCCGCATCGGTGCGGGAGGATTGAACAATTCAATCATCTTCAATCGCTTCGCGACGGGCGTAGCCGCCGAACAACTTGTCACGGATTTTGGGCGCACGAAAAATCTTGTCGCGAGCGCGGGGTTGCAAGCGCAAGCGGCGAATGAGATCGTAAATCTCTCTCGTGCCGACATCCTTCTGAGCGTGGATCGCGCGTTTTATGGCGCTCTGCGAGCGCAAGCGATCCTGACGGTTGCAGAGCAAACGGTGAAGCAGCGTGAAACGGTATCCGAACAAATCACGACGCTCGCGCAGAATAAGCTGAAGTCCGGACTTGATGTGAGTTTCGCCAACGTGAATCTTTCACAGGCCCGCTTACTTCTCGTCAAAGCGCAAAATGATGTGCAGGCTGCGTTTGCGGTTCTGGCGGAAACGCTTGGCGTTTCACGCCAGCAGCGGTTTGAACTGGCCGAGCCTCCGGACGCCTCTGCTGCTTTGCCGGTCATAGAAGATGCGATGGCGGCAGCAAATCGCGATCGCCCCGAGCTGGCTGCGCAGCGCCTGCAACTCGACTCGGCGCAGCACTTTTCAACCGCCGAGCGCGATCTGATCTTTCCGACACTTTCGCTGGCCGGTGTGGCGGGCGAAATTCCATTCCGCCAGTCGAACCTGCCGCTGAGCTATGCGGCAATTGGGTTCAACGTTCACATTCCGATTTTCAACGGAAAACTTTTCAGCGCGCGTCACGCCGAAGCGGAATCCCTCGCGCGTGAAGCGGAAGCCGTGCTGAACGAAGAACAAGGACAGGTGGTGCGTGACGTTCAACTCGCGTGGCTTTCCGCCAACACCGCTTTTCAAAACCTCGCCCTTACCGCTGAGCTTCTGGCACAAGCGAACAAAGGCCTGGACCTTGCGCAGGCCCGTTACAGTGTCGGATTCGGCAACATCGTTGAATTAAATCAGGCTCAACTCAATCAGATACAGGCAGCAATCGCACAGGCCGGCGCAAAATATGACTATGCTACGAGCCTTGCCGAGTTGGCCTATCAGGAAGGCGCGCTGCGGTAAACCGGCCGGTCAGAAATCCAACGGCCCGCGCGCTGATTGCGGATTGCTCAATCAGGGCGGGCCGTCGTGAACCGAACTCTTAGAAAAATAGACCGAATCTTACGAGCTTTGTTACGTGGTCGGCGGTTTCGGCGCTGGATGTGCGGCAGGCTTTGCTTTCAACTCAACGAGAATTGCATCCATCGCCTGGTCGTCCAGATTTTCCGGCAAATGCGTTCCAGCGGGAGTCCATTTGGTTTCTCCGGCTTTCACGGTTTGCTCGGTGGTGGTTCCGTCGGGCATCGTGAATTTCACGCGTGAGTCCGTCAGAAATGTGACCACCGAATCCGGATGATGGTGCATAACCGATTTTTCGTGCGGACCATAATGTATCTTGAGCACGCGGACCTGGGCGTTCTCGAACTCTACTGTGTAATGTTTTGGATCGACCTTGACCGCATCTTGGGCAAACGCAACTGAGCCCGTCAGACACAACAATCCTGCAAGCAATACAAAACGTCGCATACTTCCTCCTTGGGTGATTCGGGCCGTGGATTGGTTCTGAAGCTGCGCGCACTGTATTCGTTGGAGCGCCGAGGTGTCAAGCATGCTGAGCACCGAACTCATTCCGCGTCGCCATTTCGCGCCACCATTTCGCATTACGGAACAAGATTGAGTTTGCGCAACAGAGCGTCGTAATGCGGATCTCCGTGGAGAGGATCGAGGAGTGGAGAGCGCATGTAATTCGGAAGCAGGTCATCTTCGTTGGCGTCGCATTTTTGCAGCCACTTCATGGCATTTTCGTGATCGCCCAGTTGGGCGTACGCAATTGCCGAAAAGATCCGCTCGGTAAGTGTTTCCCCCAGAGTTTCCATACGCTGCTGTTCAATTTCCAGAGCTCCGTGCCAATATTCATTTTTATTCGGCTGTACTTTCATCTTGCTGAATTCTGGACGATTGATGATTGCTGCCTGGCGCGCTTCTTCAAATCGTCCCCGAATCTCGAACCATTCCCGCATGCGCGCGTGAGTGAGGAAAAAGTTTGGCTCCATGGCCAGCGCCGTATCCAGTTGCGCCTTGGCCTCTGGATAGCGTCTTGCGAACATCAGAGTCCCGCCATAATTCCCATTGATTGCCAGTGACGCTGGTCCCAGCTCAAGAGCCCGGCGCATTTCCCGGACGGCTTCGTCGTAGCGCACTTGAGGAATCAAAACGTTGTAGGCATAAAAATAATAAATAGACGCATCTTTGGAATCGAGGCCTAACGCCTGTTGACACTCGCGGTCAGCCGCCGCCCAGTCGTGGCGCGCTCCATAGACGTAAGCCATCGCCGCATGTGCGACGCCCAGATTCGACTCCATTTCGAGCGGCGATCGCAACACCAGATTTTCATACTCCCATTGATAGTAATGGCGGCCTGGAAGCCGAGCGGAAGCATCTGGCACGTTCAGCAAAGAAATTCCAAAGTTTCGGTGCCGTGACCGCTAACCCCGACTCATCTACGAGTTGTAGTAGTAGCTCGTCCCAACTGATAGTTTGCTCTATGGCATGATCAAAAGAATCGGCATCTTCTGCGCGACCACATTCCTGGCTGCCATTCTCAGCGTTCTTCTGCTAGCTTTGATGACGAATGCGCAGACGCGCGATCTCGGCGCAATCAAAGGACAGGTGCGCGACGCGCAGGGCGGCGCGATTGCCGATGCCGCCGTCAAACTCACTAATAAAGGTAGCGGTCTTGAGCGCACGGCGAAGACTGACTTGCACGGCGGATTCAATTTTGATGGTCTTCCCCTAACAGGACTTTATACTCTAACGGTAACCGCCGCGAATTTCAGTCCGATCGAACGCCCCGACATCCAATTGCAGGCAAGCCATACGGCGACCGTCGATATCACAATGGATGTCGCAGCGGCGAAAGCGTACGTAACTGTCAACGGAACTCCCGGAACTTTGGAGACCGATTCCAGTCAAATTACCAGTCGTCTCGATCTTCAAAAGATTGAGAACACTCCGATCCTGAACAACAAATTGACGTCGCTTGTTCTTCTTGATTCCAACGTGCGGCCCTCGAACACGACGGGGGACCTCTTCACCAATGAAACGCTTTTCGTAGTGAATGGAGGCGGAAGGCGTCAAACAACTCTTTCGATTGACAACACGACGGCTGACGATAGTTGGGGCCGTCAAACACTGTTGACCGCACTTCCGTTCACGTCCGTGCAGGAATTTACGATAATTCCCAACTCCAGTTCCGCCGAATACGGGCGCACTTCGGGTTCCGCCGTAAATATCGTCACAAAATCCGGAACCAATAATTTCCACGGAGACTTCAGCGGGACGGGCAGGCCTGCATTTTCCGAAAGCGGCGCGCCGCTGACTGCGCTCGGCCTGAAAGCGCAGAATACTTTCGAGCAGGGCAGCGGCTCGATTACCGGCCCAATTATAAAGGACCGCACACACTTCATGGTGTCCGCGGAGTATAACCATCAAGTCCGCGACGCGGTGATTACATCGCCGCTCGAACGCGGGGCGTTTTTCTCCGGAAATTTCGGCCAAACTCTTTTTATCGCGCGCGTGGATCATCAACTGACTTCCCGCAATCTGCTCACATTCCGCGCCAACTTCGATCGACTTTCCGATTCCAATCCTCAAGATGGAGTCAGCGGCAACAACCTGCCGTCTACCCAGCGCATTTTTTCCAAGCGCGGTTATGCGGCGGCGCTCACAAATACCACGACCTTCACTCCTCATCTAATCAACGAAGCTCGATTTCAATGGCAACTCGCTTCGCCGGTCACGCAATTTGAACCCGCCAGCCCCGGCCCACAACTCTCACAGGCGGGCGTTTTCACAGCCGGCGACTCGCGCTTCGCTGACTTGCAGAATCATCAGTACGAACAGGCCGATACTCTTAGCTGGATCCACGGAAGTCATGAAATAAAAACTGGCGTTGATCTGGTTGAATCTTCTTCCGGCGGATTCGGACAAGAATTTGGCACCGGCTTCCTGGATGGGCAGTTCACGATTAATCCGGCCGCGTGCGTCATTCTGGCCGCGGGTTCCCCTGTTCCAAATACCTCTGCCTGCAACGGGCCGTCTCCGACGGTGATCCCGATTGCAAACCTCACGGTTGCAAATGTCACACAGTTCACGCAGACCTTTGGGAATCAGAGTTACAACATTAAAGAAACTTTGTGGGGAGTATTTGTTCAGGATAACTGGAGTGTTCTGCCCAGCCTCACCTTGAATCTTGGCTTGCGCTATGAAGGACAGACATTTCTCGGCGACGATAATAATTTTGCTCCTCGCGCGGGGTTGGCTTGGCGCGTACCGCATACTTACACCGCCGTAATTCGAGCCAGCTACGGCATTTATTATTCCGAAGTTCGCACCGATGAAGGCGCCGGATATCTTCTGGGAGGCCCGACCGGACTTTTCACATTTTCCGCCGGGCCCGGCCAGTGCGGATTTCCATCCAGCATTACTCCGTGGGCGTCATTGGCGGCAATGCTTGCGTCGCCTGGATGCACCGGGCCGTCCGGTTCCGCCACTATTCCGGAACGCACGATTACGATTCCACTCGGCGCAGCAGCATCACTCAATTCGGATTTCAATGTCGCGGGACTTAAGTTTTATCCGCAAAGCCTGCTGAATCCTTATACCCAGCAGTGGACTTTTGGAATTGAACACGAAATCGCGAAAGGCTGGGTGGTGTCCGCGGACTACATCGGCTCACATTCTGTAAAACTCGAACGTCCGGCCGATCTGAATCCTCCAACGCCGTGCACCTACACCACCGTCTTGGCTCAGAGAAACCTCACCGGAGGCAATTGCGTTTTGATCGCTGCTGGTCCGGCTTCTCCAAACGCGGGCAATGCAGCGGATATCCGTTCCCTAGCCGTGGCCAATGCCACCCGCCCCGTTCAACCTACCGGCACCTGCACGAACCAGAGCGCGTCGTTCATCCCGGCCATCGGAAACTGCTTCAATAATTACAGCAGCATCATGGCTATCGTGAATTTCGGCAGCGGAACCTACAACGGTGTGCAATTCAAATTGAACAAACAGTTCTCGCACCATTTTTCCATGTTGCTCAGCTACACCTACTCGCACGCGATCGACACCGTCGAACCCGACGCCGCCAATCAGGCTCCCAACGACTTCAACTCTTTGGGAGCGGCCGAGAAGGCGACGAGCATCCTGGATCAACGGCATCGAGCGGCGCTCAGTGGCTGGTACGATTTTCCGCTGGGATTCAGGTGGGGAGTATTCACTACGCTTGGTTCCGGATTCCCGTACAACGTTACGACCGGTGTGGATAATAACGGCGATGGTTCAACCTCCGACCGACCGTTCATGAATGGCGCGGTCGTGCCCCGTAACTTCGGCCGGGGAACGCCGATCTATGACGTGGCCACATCGCTTCAAAAAACTTTCTCGCTTGGCGAACATGCGAAAATCACGATGCGCGCGGAGGCGTTTAATTTATTTAATCACTCCAACTTTTTCGGCCGCAGCGGAGTTTTTGGAAACCTGCCCGCAGCCTCGACCACGTTTGGAACCCCTGTCGGCGGCATCGCCAACGTCGGACCGGCTCGCGAAATGCAATTCGCCGCGCGCGTGCAGTTCTAGTCTGTTTCGCGCTGCGGCTCACACCGCGCGATACCGCTAACAAAATAGACCCGCGGGGTAGACTCCAAAGGTAGTAATTTTTGAATCTGGAGAAAAATGATATGACGGTTCGGTCTGAGTCTATTGGCCATCGGCGTAGTGCTGGGTGGATTTCATGTTGCGTCGGCGCAGGATGCGCAGGAAGCCCTGGGCGCGAGCAAAAACCCGCACAGTACGAGTGTGCCTCTGATTGCGGCGATGAAAAGCCAGCACTCCACGCTGCGTACGGAACTGGCAGGCGTACATCCGCGCGTGTACTTTACGCAGGCCGAGCTGAACGCGCTACGAGGGAAGGCTCATGGTCCGCAAAAAGTGTGGTGGCAGGCTCAGCTTGCGAACCTGCGAGGGCTGCGTGGCGCGCCGCCACCGCCGCCGGCCGAGGAGCGCCGCGCGCAGAACGATGTTGCGTTGGCGATTGCGGAGGCGGCATTCGCTTACAAGATGGAAGGCGATGCGAAGGATCTGAATTTGGCGAAGCAATATATGGATGCGGCCGTGAGCTACGACGTGTGGGGCTATTCCTTCAACAAGCCGAATACAGATCTGGCGGCGGGTCACTTGCTCTACGGAATGGGCATCGCGTACGACCTGCTGTACAACGATCTGACCCCAGCCGAACGTACTAAATATCGGGATAAAATTGTGCGGCAGGGGCATCTGCTGTACGAAGCATACGCGCCGAAGCCGGGCAGCGTTTACGCGTACAGCCAGAATCGCACCTTCATTCCGATTGCGGGGCTGGGCGTCGCAGCGTACGTCGTTTACGGCGAAGTGCCGGAGGCTGCGCAATGGGCGGCACTGGCGCGGGCAATCTATGACCGCGTTCTGGCGACGTATTCCAAGGACGGGTACTACTACGAAGGATTCGAGTATTGGATCTTCGCAACACCCTGGATCATTCATTATCTTGACGCGCATGAGCACGCTACGGGCGAGAGCCTGTTTGATCAGCCGGGACTGAGGAATGCCCACCTGTATGCCGCGCACTCGCTGACGCCGGGCGGGCAAACGATGTTTGATTTTGGCGACGTTTTTGAAGGGCCGCTAACGCGCGCACATGGCGGCACGGAGTACGGCCGCAGCCATCCGCGCGGTGCGGACGGCGTGGATCACTTCGAGACGAATTACAATTTGCTCTACGATCTTGCGCGGCGATATCACTCGAGTGAAATTCAGGGCGTGGCGGACTGGATGAAGTCGCAGGGCAACTCGAACGCCGAGGAATGGTGGACGTTGGCGTGGCGAGACGACGCGCTCGCATCGCAGCCGATTAAAAGCTTAGCGAAGTGGCATCACTTTGCCGATGCTGATCTAATTTTTTGGCGCAGCGGCTGGGATGCACAAGCGACGGCGGTCGCGTTCAAGTGCGAGCCGCCTGAAGGACATGCTGCCGCAGCTCTAACCGTGGCGATGCCGGACTGGCGGCTTGAGGATGGCCACGTGCACTCGGATGTGAACAGTTTTATTTTGTGGGCGCACGGACAATACCTGACCGGAGTTTCCGGCTATGCGGGCGTGCCGAAAACAGCGGAGACGAACACGTTGCTGGTGGATGGCCGCGGACATTGCAATGATGGCGCCGGAGGGCATGACGCCTGGAGCAAAACTCCGTACGCGAGACTAAACCGGGCGCGCATCACCTCTGTGCATTTTGACGCGAATGAATTTACCGCAACGGGTGACGGAGCTGCAGCGTACGACGCGTCAACCGGTTTGATGGATTGGTCGCGTACGCTGACGATAACGCGCGGGAAGCTGACAATCTCCGACAGCATCGCAGACGCGACGCCGCACAACTTCACGGAATACCTGCACTCCGATTCGACAATACAGACGGTTGGGCCGCGTGAGTTCACCATAACAATGAACAGCGTTTTACTGCGCGCAGAGTTAAATGCTCCAGCGAATGTGGTGACGAAGGTCGAAGCGAACGTAGTGATGGGACCGGGCGTGCCGGGAAGTGTAGATAAAGGAACGCTCGAGCAACGCGGGGAACGGGTAGCCGCTACAACCTCCGTAGCGAGCAAACGCGCGGTGTTTCAGTGGTCTCTTACATTCTGAGATAGTTTTTCGGCGCTGTTGCGGCAGAAGAAGAAACAATCGAATTCAATTCAGGAACAGAAAAGTCAAAAGCA
>OBLT010000246.1_pt1 | contig 39655 bp, 31 predicted proteins | sample 1518721 | NCBI WGS metagenome assembly OBLT01 (sample SAMEA3539307, study PRJEB22396) | soil metagenome | biome: tundra; feature: field; material: soil | place: USA | collected 2010-05 | depth 0.15 m | reverse complement strand
GGGCAGGCCGAGGCCGTGGCCAAGAGCCTGGAGGTCATGGCCAGCTTGCCCGTGCCTACCATCTCGGTGGTCATCGGCGAGGGCGGTTCTGGTGGCGCCCTGGCCATCGGCGTGGCGGATCGCGTGCTCATGATGGAGAACGCGGTCTACTCGGTCATTACGCCCGAGGGCTGCGCAGCCATCCTTTTCCGCAGCGACGATCGCAAGGCGGACGCCGCTGCGGCCATGAAGATGACCGCCCCGGAAATACTTCGCCTTGGCGTGATCGACGCCATCATCCCCGAGGCGGCCGGCGGCGCGCACCGTGATTTCGACGTGACGGCGCAGAATCTGGCGGTGGCCATTCGCCATCATCTGGCCGAACTGATGCCGTTATCTCCCAAGGCTCTCAAGGATCAGCGCTACGACAAGTACCGCCGTATGGGGGTGTTCGTCGAATCGGGCGGTCTGGACAGACTTTCCTAGAGGGTGGCCCGTGGCAGACGAAGCACAAGAGAAGCCAACCCGACGAAGCGTTAGCCCTGGCGCCGAGGAGATTCTGGGACGCTATTTCCCCGTGCTCGATCATGGCTTCGTGGCCCTGGTCGACTACATGGGCAGCGACGAGGACATCGTGCGCGCGGCGCGTGTGAGCTACGGCTACGGCACGCGCAAGCTCAGCCAGACGCGCGGGCTGGTCCGCTACCTGCGCCGGCACAAGCACACCACGCCCAGCGAGATGGTCGAGCTGAAGTTCCACTGCTCGATGCCCATCTTCGTGGCGCGCCAGTGGATCCGCCACCGCACCGCCAACGTCAACGAGATGTCGGGGCGATACAGCTTGATGCCCATGCTTTTCTATCAGCCGCCCGAGGAGCAACTGCTGGCACAAAGCGCGCAGAACCACCAGGGTAGGGCCGGGGCGCCGCTCGACGCCGGCTTGCGTGCAGAGGCTTTCCGGCGCTGGCAGGCGCTGCGCGCCGACGCCGTAGCGACCTACGAATGGCTGAACGGGCACGAGGTGGCGCGCGAGATCGCCCGCATCGATCTGCCGTTGTCCACGTACACGCAGTGGTACTGGAAGATCGACCTGCACAACCTGCTGCACTTTTTGACCCTGCGGGTGGACGGGCACGCGCAGTGGGAGATCCAGGAATTCGGCCGCGTAATGGCCGGCATGCTCAAGCGCGTGGCGCCACTGTCCTACGAGGCGTGGATCGACTACGACGTGTGCGGGGCGCACCTGTCGCGCATGGAGCTGGATGTTTTGCGCTCCCTGGTGCGCAATACGGACGGCGGCGTTTCCGCGGAGCCGGCGCAACTATCCCGCGCCGACATGGAAGGCAAAGGCCTCTCCGGCCGCGAGATCGACGAAATGCTTGCCGTGCTCGCACGCACCAGCGTTCCTGACTTCGAGCTCGATCTGTCCAGGGCCAAGCCCGCCGCCTACTTCGAGCAAAAAGCCGCCGAAGCCGTCCCCAGCGGCGCCCCCAAGCCGCGCGACGGAGTTTGATTCGCTATCCAATCAGGTCGCCGTCGCTAGCAACGAGCGCGGGTTTGCTCGTCTGCCTCAGCAGCTCGCAGGCCGCGGTGACGGCTTCGTGGGTGCCTGTGAGAATGAGCAAGTCATGCTCGCGAAGAACCTCGTCGGCGCTGGGAAAGACACCCTCGCCAGGACCGCGCTCGATGGCGAGCACGGTGGCACCGGTGAGGCCGCGCAGATTCAGTTCCTTGAGGCTGCGCCCGACGCAGATCGCGCCACCGCCAATGGGGACCGCCGTAGGTTCGCCGATGCCTGGAAGCATGGCGCGCAGATCCTCCAGGTTGGTCGAAGCCGGCTTGCCGCTGCGACTCTGCGCGACCAAGGTTTCCAGAATCGCTTGCGTGCCGGCACGTACGTGTCCTTGCAGGTTGGTGGTGCTGCGCCAGAAGGGAAGGGCGAGCAGGGCGACGCCAACGATGAGCGCGAGAGCGAAGGGAAAGGACGTTGGCAAGAAGGGCTGGGTCAGCGCCACCAGAGGCGCGCCCGCGGCAAAAAGCATAGCGAGCTCTAGAGTGGCGCGCAGGGCACGTCTGGGCGCTTCGGCCAGATCGACGTCGCGGCTTTTGCGCGGGAAGGCGCCTTCGGCAAGCAAGAGTCCAAGCCGCCGGGCCGAGCGTAAGGCGCTCCAAAAGAACGGCAATGCCAGCGCGATGGTCGACAGAGTCACGAGTGCATGCGCGACCACGGGGTGAACGCGTCCTGCTAGAAGCTCGGCCAAACGTACGCGGCCGAGCGACGAGGCGATGACCAGCGCGGCGATGATGACCACGTCGAGAACGAGGAAGCCGGCCAGGCGCTTGATTCGCGTCCACTCCGTGCGCCGGCTGCGCGCCTCGCCGAGGGCTTGTACCCAGGACCCGTAGAGCGCGGCGTAGGTTTGCACCGCGTGCGGAAGGCGGCGATCCATGTAGGCCGCGACGCTGGCCGAGTGGCGAATCAAGCTCGGCGTCAGAAGCGCCGTGATGGCCGAGACGGCGATGGCGACCGGAAGGAGGAAACCGCGCAGGACGCCCGTCGCTGCGCCCAGGCCAGCGATGATGAAGGAGAACTCTCCGATCTGGGCCAGGCTCATGCCCGATTGGATGGAGAGGCGAACTCCGTGGCCCGCCACGAAGGCACCCAGCCCCACGCCAAGCACTTTGCCCGTCACCACGACCGCCACCAGAACCAGCACCGCCCCGGCGTGATCGCGAATGGCGCCAGGATCGATCAACATGCCGACGGAAACGAAGAAGACGCCGGCGAAGATATCTCGAATCGGACGCACCAGGCGTTCGGCCACTTTCGCCTCGCCCGACTCGGCCACCAAGGCGCCTGCCAGAAACGCGCCGAAGGCCACCGAATAGCCCGCCTGCTGGGCCAAGAAGGCCAGGCCAAAGGCGAGCCCGAGGCAGGTCATGACCAGGATCTCGGCCCGGCCCAGGCGCGCAACCAGCCGAATCAGCCTAGGCACCACCAACATGCCTCCGGCGAGCATGACGGCCAGGAATCCGGTCAGGCGCAAGGTGGTCCGGCCAAGAAATCCCGCCGACACGCTGCCACCGCCGGTCACCGCGGTCAGCACCGCCAGCATGAGGATGGCGATCAGATCTTCGGCCACCAGTACCGAGAAGACAATTTCGCTCAGGCGGCCGTGAATGCCTTTCTCGGCGAAGGTCTTGGCGATGATGGTGGTGCTGGAGATGGCGCACAGGGCGCCCGCGAAGATGCTCTCGGTCGCCGTCCAGCCGAGCAGCCTGCCGCAGAAGTAGCCGAGCCAGGCGACCAGGCTGCACTCGATCAATGCCACTAGCCCACCGCTGGGCGCGATGCGAATCAATCGGCGCAGGCTGAATTCCAGGCCAAGGGAGAACATGATCAGGATGACCCCGACGTCCGACAGGGGATGGGCGAGGTCGGGGCTGACCGTGAATCCGGTGGGCAGGTGCGGCCCCACAAGCAACCCAGCAAGTAGATAGCCGAGCACGATGGGCAGGCCAAGGCGCTGGAAGACGATGGCCAGGAGCGCCGCGATCCCGACAATCAACGCAACGTCGGCCAGTGGAGAGGGAAGTCCCGAACCGACGGCAACGAGAAGCAAGGATCCGCTCTGCTCGTTCATGGGCACATCAAGGTCAAGACTCGTCGCTGGTGGGGGCGACGTAAAGCAGAATACCCGGACCGCTTGCGTTTGCCTATTTCGCGATGGTCCGCGGTGGCGCGCCCATTGGGGCGGACTTTACCGCGCTCGCGACGAAGCCGCCGTGGGTAGGTCGGACGCGGACTGCGAGCTCGAAGGTGACTTGGCCCTCTCGATGATGGGCATTTCCTGGGTTCGGCGCAGTTTGGCGTTGATGAGATCCTTGAGCTCTTTGCCCGCCTTGAAGAAGGGAAGGCGCTTGGGCTGCACGGCCACGGAATCGCCGGTGCGCGGATTGCGCCCCTTGTAGGCGCCATAGCGCCTGGTCTCGAAGCTGCCGAGACCACGGATTTCCACGCGTTCGTCTCGGCGAATGGCTTCCCCTAGGCACTCGAAAATCCCATTGACCAGCGTCTCGGCACGACCCTTGGACACCTTGTTCAGTTCAGCGACACGCTCTATCAAGTCCGACTTTGTCATGGCTCTCCACCGTGGTTCTTCTGGGCCGAGAGGCGCCTGCCCGAGGGTAGACCGACTCGGCTGTTCGCTCAAATTCTCATCGGCGGATATTTGCGCAACTTGACTGTTTGCGTTTCCATGGTTGGCAAACAGCGTTATTCGACTTTCTCGGGACAAAGAAACTGCTAGGGTAGAATCTAATCAAACATGGCAGTCGTCTCCCTTACGAATCGCCCAAACGCCAAGGATGGCGCGAACCTTCACCGTCGGAGCCGTGCGTGAAAGCTCGCGGGTTGTTGCTCGTTTTTCTGGGCGCGATTCTGGGTGCCTCGGGCCTCGGGTGTTCGGTGGGCAAAGGCGTGGGAGCAGCCAGCGGAAACCTCTACGAATACGGTTGCTCGAAGAACGGGGACTATGGCTGCTCTTCGCCTGACAAGTGCGGCACCGAGATCAAGCCCGCTCCTTTTGATTTGAAACCAAGTTTTTTCGCTGGCGAACCTATCGACGATCTACGACAACTCAATCCCGGCACGGCCATCATGAGCAATCGACTCACGATTCGCTTGCAACGTTCGGGCAAGCAGATCGAGCAGAACGATGTGCTCACCTTCGACGTTGTCAGTTCGTACGAAGTCGCTCGCTGCGTGCGCGGGCGGGTCGATCCGGACACGGGCCAGAACGAATGGGACGAGGCCAACTGTTTCCGCGCCAGCGACGCCGGGCCAGGCCGTATGCGCGTGCAGTTTGATAGCCCGGTTCGTGCCGGGCTTACGCTCAAGGCAACCTGCACGGCCAACTTGGTGGCAAGCGCCGTATCCGCGCCGGTGCCACTTTCGTACACGGCGACACCGAACCCCGTGGTGACGGATGGCAGTTGGGCATCGTGGGTGGAATTCCAGGAATTCGGTTCCGCGGCACAGGCGGACCGATCACCCCAAGCGCGCGACCGCGTCCTCGGGTATTTCCACATTCAGCTTGGCGACCGGATCTACGCCACGTCATTCGGTCTTACGCTCGTGGATGACCAGGTCGTGAACGCGGCCATCAAGAACTTGCCCAAGCCCGCGGCGAACATCGGCGGCACCCTAGGCGGCGATCCGACCACGGGACGCTTCGACTTCGACCTCGAGCGCGGCCAAGGCGCGCAGTTCTTCCCCTAGGCCGAAGCGCGCCCTTGTCCCGCACCAGTCTCCCCATCGACCCGCTGCTGGCGGACATTGCCAGCGCGCTTGCGGAGTCGCCCAGCCTGGTCATCGAGGCGCCGCCGGGAGCCGGGAAGACCACGCGTGTTCCACCCGCGCTGCTCGCTGGCGGGCTTGGCCAGGGCGAGATCCTTGTTCTCCAGCCGCGGCGTTTGCCCGCGCGCCTGGCGGCCCTGCGGGTGGCCGAGGAAATGGGCGAAGAAGTCGGCCGGACGGTCGGCTATTCGGTGCGATTCGAGGACGTGGGCGGCGCGTACACGCGCATTCGCTTCATGACCGAGGGCATCCTGCTGAGGAGGCTTCTGGTAGATTCTACCCTTCGAGGCGTGTCCGTCGTCATCCTGGACGAGTTCCACGAGCGGCACCTGGCCACGGATCTGGCGCTGGCCCTGCTCGCTCGCCTGCAGAGAGGTGCGCGGCCGGATCTTCGCCTGGTGGTGATGTCCGCGACCCTCGAGAGCGAACCCGTGCGCGAGTTCCTGGGCGGCTGTCCCGGCATCCGCAGCGAAGGCCGCGCCTTTCCGGTCGCCGTCGAATATCCCGAAGCGCCGGACGAGCGCCCGCTGGCCGATCGGGTTGTCTCGGCGGTTCGTCGCGTTCACCAGGAGGGATGCCAGGGCGACTTGCTGGTGTTTCTGCCCGGGGCTGGCGAGATCCGGCGCGCCTGGGAGGCGCTGGAGCCATTCGCCCAGGCGCGAAATCTGCTGGTGCTGCCACTCCACGGCGATCTGCCGCCCGCCGAGCAGCAGCGGGCCGTGCGGCCGGCCGACCGACCCAAGGTCATTCTCTCCACCAACGTAGCCGAAACTTCGGTGACCATCCCGGGCGTGGTCGCGGTGATTGACTCTGGCCTAGCCCGCACGGCCTCTCATTCCCCGTGGAGCGGCTTGTCTCGTCTGGCGGTGGGCAAGATCAGCCAGGCCTCGGCGGTGCAGCGGGCCGGGCGCGCCGGCCGCACAGCGCCGGGCCGCGCCTTGCGCCTTTACCCGCGCCACGATTTCGAGTCACGACGACCGTACGAGATTCCCGAGATTCGCCGGCTCGATCTTTCCGAGGCGCTGCTCACCCTGGCCGCGCTCGAGGTCGGCGATACCAGCCGCTTCGACTGGTTCGAAGCGCCCGACGCGGCGTCGCTGGAGGCTGGAAGCGAGCTTCTGCGCAAGCTCGACGCCATCGACGGCAAAGGGGGGCTGACCGAGATCGGCCGCCGCATGCTGCGCTTTCCAGCCCATCCTCGGCTGGCGCGCCTGCTGGTCGAGGGCGAGCGGCGAGGGGTGGGCCAGGATGCCGCTGCCCTGGCGGCGTTGCTTTCCGAGGGCGACATCAGCGACGAAGCCCGAGCTCGCTTTGGCGACACCAGGAATCGCCAGGGATCCGCGGAAGGCGCGGACTTGCTCGAACGCTTGGACCGATTCGGTCAAGCGCGCGCCGTCCGCTTCGACCGCAACCGAATGCGCGCCCTTGGCGTCAATGCTCGCGCGGCCGAGTCCGCCGATAGGGCGCGCCAGCAATTGGCGAGTGCGTTGGGCCGAACTGGGGCACCAAGACCTAGTGGCCCCGAGGCCGTGGATGCGGCTCTCGCCATGGCCACGCTGACCGCATTTCCGGATCGGGTCATGCGTCGCCGGTCGCCCGGTGCGAGCCAGGCCATTCTTGCCACGGGCGGGGCGGCCGAGATTGGCCCGTTGCCGCCCGGTGATCTGCTGGTAGCGGTGGACGCGGAAGAGCGAGCGGCCCCGGCGGGTCAGAAGGCGGGACGGAGTGTGGTGGTACGCCTGGCGGTGGCGGTGGAGCCCGATTGGCTGCTCGACCTGGTCCCGGCCGGACTCATGGAATCGGAGTCGACGCTGTGGAACCCGGACACTCGGCGGGTCGAGTGCGTGGGCCGGCTTTGCTACGGCGCCATCGTGCTCGACGAGTCCCGGCGACCTGCGCTACCCTCACCGGAAGCGGGCCAAATGCTGGCCGAGGCCGTCTTGGCTGGCGCTTCGACAACAGGGGGGCTTCTCGGCGGTTCCAGCACCTCACTTCAAGTAAAACTTGAGCTTCTGCGCGCGGCATTTCCGGAGCGAGAGGTGCCGCTCCTCGACGGCGAACAGATTCGCGCCATGCTGGCCGCCGCGTGCCAGGGCTTGATCAGTTTGGCCGAGTTCTCGGCCGTGCCGGTCGAGGAGCGTTTGCGACAAGCGCTGTCGCCGACCGTGGTGGGCATGCTGCGCGAGGAAACCCCGGACCACGTGCGCCTGCCCGGCGGCCGGCAAGCGACGGTGAACTACGAGGCTGGAAAGCCGCCATGGATCGAATCGCGCTTGCAGGACTTTTTCGGCTTGAACGTGGGCCCGGCCATATGCCGCGGCCGGGTGCCGCTGACGCTGCACCTCTTGGCACCGAACCATCGTGCGGTGCAGGTCACCAGCGACTTGGCCGGCTTCTGGCAGAAGCACTATCCCAGCATCCGCCGCGAGCTTGGCCGTCGTTATCCACGACATTCCTGGCCCGAGGACGGCGCCACCGCCACCCCGCCCGCGCCGCGTCCGCGTCGGTGAGGAGCAGCTTTTTCGCTTCCCCTTGGAGACAATCGTTGCACCGCCCTTCGACGTGACCCTTTCCGTTAGAGCCTCTGACGTTGGCGCGCAGGACCGCTAAACGGAATTCAGGCGCTCCTGCCACTGCAAAGCAAACGGCTTCTGCAGCGAACGTTTGCCCCATGACAGATGCCGACCGTCAAAATCCCAAATGGAGAGTAGTGCATGACATCAAGCTGCTTCTTGCGTACAACGGTTGTAGCGCTCGCGATTGCGGGCGCCGCATGTTCGTCGAGCACGTCATTACCAGGGGGGAGCGGCGGAGCGCTCGGGTCAGGCGGGGCGACCAGTTCGGGTGGCCAGCCGGGAACCGGTGGCTCGACCAGCTCGGGCGGCCAGCCTGGCGCCGGTGGCTCGACCAGCTCGGGCGGCCAGCCTGGCGCCGGTGGCTCGACCAGCCTGGGCGGGAAGCCAGTGACCGGCGGGGCAACCAGTTCGGGTGGCCAGCCGGGAACCGGCGGTGCTAGCGGTACCGGTGGCAGCACCGGTTCGGGCGGTAGCAGCGCCGCTGGCGGATCCGGGCCGGGCGCCGGCGGATCTGGAACGACCGGCGACGCGGGTGTCTACGTTGGAACGAAGACGCCGGGGACAGCCCAAACTGGCGATATCACGGTCGATCCGACGAAGACCCACCAGGTTGTGGACGGCTTCGGGTTGGCCGACGTGTGGCAAGGCTCATCTTCGACAGCCATGCAGACGGCCTTGTGGGACCCGGTTAACGGGATCGGGCTGAACCTGCTACGCATTGGCATCGAGAGCGTGTCGGGGACGAGCGTGCTGATGGGGAACGCCGGGACTGCCGATGGGAAGGCCTGCGTCAAGTTCTCCGGCAGTGATTGCAAGGTGTGGGCAGCGCCCTGGTCGCCGCCGGCCGCCATGAAGGACAACAACAACGTCAACGGCGGCGCGAGCAACGACACCCTGAAGACGGCCTCCTACGACGCCTGGGCCACGCTGCTCGCGGCTTTTCCTGCGTACTACAAACAGCAGAGCGGCGTGGATCTCTTCGCCGTCTCGGCGCAAAACGAGCCAGATTGGAACGCGACCTACGAGGCGTGCATCTATAACAAGACCCAGATGGTGACTTTCATCAACACGCTGGGTCCGAAGCTGGCCGCGCTCACCCCGCCCGTCAAGGTGCTCGCGGCCGAGCCCGACAACTGGGGCAACTGCTGGGGCGGCGACGCTTTTGGCACCGCCATTCTGGCCGATGCGACTGCCAGTTCCTACGTCGGAATTATCGCTACGCACGACTACGGGACCACCAGCGCGGGGACGTTTGCACGTCCTGCTCCGCCCGCTAACAACACTAAACATATCTGGGAGACAGAGTGCACCCCGGGTGACACGGGTCCGATCACGATCGCAACGATGGTCTACGCCGCGTTCACGACCGGCGGAGTCAATGGATGGCACTACTGGTGGACCCAGGCGTTCGTGCCGAATGCAAGCAGTCCCCCCGCTCAGTATTATGCGCTCGGGAACTTCAGCAAGTACGTGCGCCCCGGATACTATCGCGTCGACGTCACGGGCGCCCCAACCCCATCTTCATCCAAGCCTCTGGTGGTGGCGTTCTCGAACCTGTCGGACGGGACCGTGGCCATCGTGGTGGTGAACGGTGGCTCGGCCCAGCAGGCTTCCTTCTTCGTCGCGGGCACGGCGTGGCCGGCGTCCGTCACCCCGTACGTCACCACCTCGAGCTCCAAGCTGGCTGCCGGGACGGCCATCGCCGTGACGACGGGACGGTTTAGCGCCTCCCTCGACGCTCAGTCCGTTACAACGTTCGTCGGCAAGCCGTAACGCGGATGGCGGTTTGGGCCTGTGGCCTTTCGCCGTCGCAGTGTCACGCTTGCCCTCACCGCGTGGGCGGGCCCACATCGCCGTCGGTGATCTCGACGATGTACCGAAGAACCGCAACTCGCTAAGAGAAGACCGCGCGTCCCTAGCCCGCGCTATTCACGATAATCGGTACGCCGACGAACTTGGCTGAACAGTCTGCATTCGGCTCTTTGGCAATGGCGGGCTAGAGGATTGTCCCGCGACGGTCCGCGCCGAGCAAAGCTCGGCGGCTCCCCCCACGCGTATGGCTAGCCCGCACGAGCTTCATCGACCAAGCGCGGCTCATGAACAATGCGGGCGAGGGGTGGGCTAGGGCTGTGGCTCGCCTGATTCCTGGGACACGCTCTAGAACGTAAACAGATCGGGCCGGGCGGCCGCCTTGTCGATGGCGTCCCCAAGCTCCTTCCTCGTCGAGCCGAGGCGCGCGAGGATCTGGCGGATGTTGTTGTAGCGCTGCTTGTATTGCTCCATGCGGACCTGATCCGGTGAGCCGTTCATGACCGCATCGAAGAGCGGTGTCTTCTCGATGGGGACCACCTTGTCGCCTTCCGGCTTTGGCCCGATTTTCCGCGGCGTCCAGGGCGCGCCCGTATTCGAGCGGATCTGGAATGCCTCGAGCGGATCCTTGTCCGAGCAGGCCTCGCCGCCACCTTTGCAGACCGGCTTGCCCATTTCAACCAAGTTGCCGATGGCCAGCTTGCCGCTCGACGAGAACACGACGCCATAGTTAACGGCCGGCTTTCCTGCGTCGGCCCCGCCTTTCTCTGCCATCTTGGCCGCGAAGGCTTCCAAGGTGGCTTTGTCGGCATGGGTGCGCTTGATGTGACGCTCGACCTCGCCGTAGAGATTGATGGTGTCGTAGTAGTAGTTCATCAAACGGTCGATGGCGAGATCCTCGAGGAGGTAGTAGTTCACCTTGAAGATGCGGGAAGTGTCGGGACGCGGATCAAGCTTCACCATCTCAAGCTCGGAAATCAGCTTGGGGTCGTACGAGAGGGGATCCTTCTTTTCACCCGCCAGCCTTTGCTGGCTCATGTTCACCATGCTGCCGATCTGAGAGACCGTCTTCTGCATCTCATCGAGTTCGGCCTTGACCCGCTTGGCGCCGAAGTTGGCAGCGTTGAACATACGGCGGCCCACGGCGGAGGCACCAAATCCGAAACCGACCGCTGCGGCGATAAGGACCGCGATGATCAAAATGATCCGGCTGGCCAGGCCACCGCCCTTTTGCACGCTCACCGACGGCCGCCCGTCATCGCTGGTGGAGTGCAGATCGAAATGCTTACCCTCGGGCGGGCGCATGGAAGCGAAGGGATCATTGAAAGCCGGCGCCGCGGGCGGCGGGGGCGCTGCCTGAGGAACCGGGGCCACAATTGGGCTGGGGAACGGCGCCATGGGATTCGGCACAGCACTTGGCGGAGGAACCGGCCGAATCCCTGGCATGGCCGAACCGGGCAGCGGTGCTCCCGACCTCGGGGGACCCGGCATGGGTGCGCCGCCAGGGGCGAGGCCGCCTCGGGCCAAGCCGAGTCGGGCTTTCAGGTCAGCAATGTCTCTTCCAGGACCGGGCTTTTTCGGTTGCTCCAAGGCAGTATCTCCGTGCGTGAGGGGTCGAATTACTCCCGGGTTCTCTCCGCGGGGATGGATAAAGATATGAGCGAGGACAGGGCATATCTGTCAAGGCCCGAAGTCAACTATTGAGAAATTCCTTGGCGGAAAAGCGAGTGACTGCATTTCTAGCATGACTTCGCGATTGTCAAACGGGATTGCGCGGCCCCATAGCGCACAAGTGCCGTCGGGCATGGCTCGACGGCACCCTCGCGGCGACATGGCACGAAGTGAATGGGGCGTTGCTAGTCGGAACGGTGCGCGGCCAAGAACCGACCAATGCGATCGGATGAAACCGCCGGCATGCGCGTGAAGCGTACGCCGAGAGGACCACCTGCAGCGCTGCTGGACACGACTTCACCCGATGCCGTGATGACATCGCCCGAGCCAGGCAACTGGAATTGCAGCCCGACGAAACGTGTCGCGCCTCCCGCGCCGCTGATCGGATGAATCCGCATGCCAGTTCGACTGATGTCCGAAGCCCTACAAAGGTAGGGGTAGCCATTGAGGAATCTGTTCATGAGCACGTCGACCTCGCGCCGGGGATCAGAGCGGCGTTCCTTGGTGCTCGGCTTCTTTCCCGTATCACACGATGATGTAAGCATACTCCTACATGTAGGATAATACCGCCTATCTGTCAAGTTTCTGTCCGCGCGCTAACATCGACCGAGTTCTGCATTGGGCGCTAAGGCAGCTTGACGTGCCCGGCCCGTGATGTTGATAATTCGCGCGGCGTTTGCGAGCCCGGCGCGGTTTTGTGGGAAGCCATCGCCAGCCTATCCACTCCCAAAAGTGCGAGGAATCAAATGCACCGTATGAAGATCGGCCTCATCGCTGCGGTTGCCCTGGCTGGGCTGACTGCGATTTTCCACGTTTCGATCACAGCCACGCTCAAGGAATCCATTCGGCAGAATGTGGAATCCCGCGTGGCGCGCGCGCAGCGAATTTATCGCGACATCAGCCAACTGAGCGGGCTCAAACTGGCAAACCTCGCCGCCGAGCGCGCTCGCTCAGCCGACGTGTTGGCCGTGTTCGACAAGGCCGACGCGGCCGCGCGGCAGTCCGCCGCCTACGAAGTCAGCGAGAAGCTCAATCAGCAGCTCAAGCAGGATGGCCGCAAGGCCGACATCGTCGCTATCCTCGATGCCAGTGGAAAGATCGTCGGCCGGGATCTCAATCCCAATGCCGATGTCGGGTTGGATCTGCGGGTCAAGTACCCGGCGGTGGGACATGCCCTCAAAGGCGTTGCCGTCAAGGACGTCTGGACCTGGCAGGATCGTGTGCATGAAATCGCGATCGCGCCCGTCGTCAAGGCAGACAACACGGTGGTCGGCGGGGTGCTGTTTGCGTGGGTGGTCAGCGCTGTAACCGCCCAGTCCAACCGCGATCTTCTCGACACCGAAATCGGCTTCTTCCACGCCGGCAAGGTCTACGCGTCCAGCTTCGTGTCCAGCGTCGACAAGTCGAAGGAAGATGTGACCAAGTCGCAGGCGCTCAGCAACCTGCTGTTCACGGGCGAGAAGTCGGCCGAGGTGGCCTTGCAGAAGGGAACGCCGACGCCGATCATGACCTGGGAAATCGAAGGGCGCGAATTCGCCGCCGTGGCTGCCCCGATGCCGGGCAATTTCGCCGACAAGACCAGCGGATTCGTGGTGTTGGCCTCGCTCTCCGAGGGCATGGCCGATGTTCACGCCGCGGGCATGAAGATCGTTTGGCTAGGCCTCTTGGCCATCGTGATCGCCATCGGGGTCGCGACGTGGACAGCGCGCCGATTCATCGCGCCTCTCGACGAGATCGAGCTCGGCGTCGCCGAGGTCATCAATGGCAACATCGACTTCACCTTCAAGCCAGTGGGCCAGGATTTCGAGGGGCTGTCCAACAGCCTGAACGTCATGCTGGCGCGCCTGCTCGGCCGCGAGGAGCCGAACGAAGAAGCCGTCGAGGAAGAAGAAGACGGCGGCAAGCAGAAGTGGAGAGCCGATGCAATGGTCATTGCCGAAACCGACGGTAGCGCGCCGGCCGCGACGGTGGCGGCACTGGCGGAGGAGGGCGAAGCGGCCTACTACCCGCGCCTATTTGGCGAATACCTTTCCACCTTGCAGAAGCTGGGGCAGCCGAGCGAGGGCATGAGCGTTCTCTCCTTCATGGCCAAGCTCAGCCTGACCGAGGCCGGCCTGCGCGAGAAATGGGAGTGCAAGGTCGTGCGCTTCTTGCTGACTGCGCAGGGCAACCAGATCTCTTTCCGACCGGTCAAGATCTCGTAATTCGACCAGGGGGCCGCGTTCGTCTAGGCTTGGGCCGCGATGGTCCAAACTGGCCTGGATGTTCTGCTTGAAGAAGGAATGGGGGGACTGGGCGGTCGCCGCGTGGGCGTGCTTTGCCACCCCGCCAGCGTGAACAGCCGCTTGGTTCACATCGTCGACGCGCTGGTCGCTGCGCAAGTCCGACTCACGCGCCTGTTCGGCCCCGAGCACGGCATTCGCGGCGAGGCACAGGACATGATCGGCGTCGAGGGCAATCGCGATCCGCGTACCGGGATTCCGGTCACGAGTCTTTACGGTGAATCCTTCGAATCCCTCTCGCCCAGCACGGCCGAGCTCGCGGATGTGGACATTCTGCTCGTCGACTTGCAGGACGTCGGCAGTCGTTACTACACCTTCATCTGGACCATGGCGCTCTGCCTGCAAAGCGCGGCGCGCGCGGGCGTTTCCGTCCTGGTGCTCGACCGACCCAATCCCATCGGCGGCGCGGCCATTGAGGGCGGCGAGATCGCGCCTTGGGCAGAATCCTTCGTCGGGTTGGGCTCGGTTCCGGTCCGCCACGGCTTGACTATCGGTGAGGTTGCGCGCCTAGTGCAGGCGGGAATTCCCTGGGGTAGCGGGCATTTTGCCCAGCCTCTCGACGGCGACGTGCGGATCGTTGCCATGCGCGGGTGGCGGCGTAGCGATTTCTTCGACACCACCGGATTGCCCTGGGTGTTTCCTTCCCCGAATATGCCGACGGTGGATACGGCGTTGGTCTATCCTGGGCTCTGTCTGCTCGAGGGCACCAATATCTCGGAAGGCCGGGGCACGACGCGTCCCTTCGAGATCATCGGCGCACCGTTTGTCGACGGCTATCGCTTAGCCGATCGCCTTGCCGCGGATCAGCTGCCAGGCGTTTGCTTCAGGCCGCTTTCGTTTCGCCCCACCTTCCACAAATTCGCCGGGCAGGTTTGCGGCGGTGTGCAACTTCACGTGCTCGACCGAGTGGCCTTTCGACCGTACTTGACGGGTGTCGCGATCCTGCGTGCGCTACGCTCGCTGGCGGGCGAGTCGTTTCGGTGGCGCACCGAGAAATACGAGTTTGTCTCCGACCATCTCGCCATCGATCTGCTCACCGGGGGAGACGCGATTCGCAAAGGCATCGACGCAGGCGCCAGTCTCGACGAGCTGCGCACCACCTGGCAGCCAGCCGAGGATGCCTTCGTTGATCGCCGCCGCGACTCACTGGTGTATTGAGCTAGCGATCGATGGTGGATCCTGTTGTATGGTCGATGCATGCGGGTGGCATTTTTCGGCGGCAGCTTCAATCCGCCGCACGTTGCACACCAGCTCGTTTCGCTGTACGTGCTTGAAACCGCGCCGGTGGACGAGCTGTGGTTGGTGCCGTGTTGGAAGCACCCGTTCGACAAGGCGCTGGCGCCGTATGTGGATCGTCTGCGTATGTGCGAACTGGCCGTCGCCGCCCTGGGGCCGCGAGCGCACGCCAGCGATATCGAGGGTCGTCTGGGCGGCGAGAGTCGGACTTTGCTCACCATCAAGGCTCTGCGCAAAGAACGGCCCGATTGCGAATTTCACCTGGTCGTGGGCGCGGACATCGAGCCCGAGTTGCCCGCGTGGTATGGCGCCGAGGAGCTTGTGCGCACGGTGCCTCGTATCGTGGTTGGCCGGGGTGGTTTTGCCGGCGGCTCGCCAGTTGCCATGCCTGAACTGAGCTCTACCGAGGTGCGCCGCCGTCTGGCGGCGGGCGGGTTCGTCGACGGGTTCTTGCCCAAGTCGGTTGGGGACTATATCCGAGAGCACCGGCTATACGTCGAGTAGGATGGGAGGGAGCTTTGGGCGGTGAAAAAACCGCAAGGCCGCGTTGTTGGCGGCACGGGCAACCTGATAGTCTTCGTGGGTCTTGCAAACACTGGTTCGTTTTCCACGTCTCGCGCTCCTCGGGGTCGGCTACATCGGTGGCTCGGCCGGGCTGGCGGCTCGCCGGGCCGGCGTCGTGGGCGAGATCGTTGGCTACGATCCTTCGCCAGCCGCCACCCAAGCGGCGATTCGAATGGGCATCCTCGACGCGGTCGCCACTAGCCCAGCGCTGGCGGTGGTCGGGGCTTCCATCGTGCTGCTGGCCGCGCCCGTACGGAGCATGCACGACCTGATGCACGCGATCGCTCCGGCGCTTGTGCCTGGAACCACAGTTTTCGATGTTGGGAGCGTGAAGGCCGGGATCGTGGCCGCCGCAGAAGCGGTTTTGCCCGCTGGCTGTTTCGTCGGTTGCCACCCCATGGCCGGCGCTGAGTTTTGTGGCGTCGAAGCCGCCGACGCCAACATCTTCACCGGCCGCGTCTGCTTCATCTGTCCGAGCCGCAGTGCCCATGCCTCGGCCGTCGTGGCCGCCAACGATTTTTGGCGCGGCCTTGGCTGTCAGACCGTAACCATCGAGCCTGAAACGCACGACCGCCTCATGGCGGCGCAGAGCCACCTGCCCCACGTCGCCGCCTACGCGCTCGCGGGTGCGCTTGCGCCGGCCATGTCGTTTCTTGAAGCCACGACCACCGCAGCCAGCCCAACGACAAGCCTGCGCGATACCACGCGTATCGCGGCCTCGGGGCCCGAGGTGTGGCGGGACATCCTGCTCGCCAACGCCGCTCATGTTCTTCCCCTGATCCAGGAATTGGAAACGCGCGTGGCCGAGATCAAATCCGCGGTGGCCGACGGTGATGGCGAGACGCTCGAACGCGTCCTATCGGCCGCCCAAGCGTGCCGAAAGCGGCTGGTCAAGGAATGAAGGGGGCGCCCGCGCGCGAAGGCGCTGGTACTTGCGCACTTCTGGCTTTGCAGTTGATGTTTCTGGCCGGCGCGTGCGGGGAAGCCTCGACGGTCGCGTCGGGCGGCCAAGCCATACCCCGTCCGGCGCCGGACGACGACGATCTTTGGGCCATGGTCCCGGCCGAGGCGGATCTCGTGCTGTGGGCTGATCTGGCCAAGCTACGATCCTCGCCGTGGACGCGTGAGAGCCTTGCCAAGATCGCCGCCGTGGATCCGGGCGCAAGCGAGCCTTCGTTTGAGCACATTCGCGATGTCGACCGCTTGATCTTCGCCAAGGTTCCGTTTCTGCGCGACGGTGCCAGCGTGCTGGTGGCGCAGGGGAAACTCGATCGCGAGCGCATCAGCAAGGCCTTCGCCCAGGCCGGAAGTGCGGTAGAGACTTCGGCCTACCGAGGGGCGGATATGTTGATTCGCGGTGACGAGGCGGTGGCCTTCCTCAGCAAACGCACGGTCATTTCGGGCCTGACTGTTGCCGTGCGCACCACCATCGACTGCAACATAGGTGTGGCCCGGGCCATCGACTCAGAGTCCTGGTTTCAGCACTTGCGCAACCAGCTTGCGCGCAACAAGGGATCTGCTCCACCGGTGGCCGCTCTCTACGTGCGGTTGCAACCAGCCACGCGCGAGGCGCTGAAGCAGGAGATGGGCGAGGGCGAGGCCTTGGAGGAATTCGCCGGGCGCATCGATTTAGAAAACGACCTGGACGTGACCGCCATTGGCAACGTGCGCACCGAATTGCAGGCGCACGATTTGGCGGCGCGCATGGCCGAGCGCATTCGCGACGCGCGCACGCGGCCCATCGTGTCGGCGTTTGGCTTTGCCAGCGTGCTCGAGTCGCTACGCTTTTCCGCCAAGGAAACCGGTGTCGAGGCCACGCTGCACATTTCGCAGCGGGAACGCGCCGAAATCTCGGCCAGAATGGCCATCGTGGCCGAGACCATGGCGAGCATGCGCAAGAACCAGACCGAGGAGAAGAAGAAGCAATGACCGAGAGCGCGGCCCAGGGAACTCTGCGCATCGGGCACAGCCCAGCGTTACGCGGGGTTTGCAGCGTGCCGGGCGACAAGTCCATCTCTCACCGTGCCCTGCTTTTGGGGGCGCTTTGTCGAGGGCCGGTAGACATCCGCGGCTTGGGCTTGGGCGGCGACAACGCCTCCACCGCCGCTGCCTTGCGTGCGTTAGGGGTTCCGGTACATGTCTCGGGCTCCAGCGCTCTGGTGGAAGGGTGCGGCTTCTCTGGCCTGCGCGAAGCGAAGGCCGCCCTCGACTGTGGCAACTCGGGCACCACCATGCGGCTCTTCTGTGGGCTTTTGGCCGGGCGGCCATTCGAGACCACGCTCACGGGCGATCCCTCGCTGTCGCGGCGCCCGATGGGTCGCGTCGCCAAGCCGCTACGCCTCATGGGGGCACGTGTCGATGGACAGATCGATTCGGAACGACCCGAACGGCTGCTGCCGCCCCTTGTGATTGCGGGCGGAAACTTGCGCGGGATTGACTACGTTTTGCCCGTGGCCAGCGCCCAGCTCAAGAGCGCGCTCGTCCTCGCCGGGTTACAGGCCACCGGAAAGACCTGCATCGAAGAGCCAGGCCTTTCGCGCGACCACACCGAGCGGATGCTGCGCTATCTCGGGGCACCCCTCGCCGCCGATCCCACAAGCCGTCGGGTCGTGGTGGATCCGTCGGGGTGGAACGGCGAGCTTTCGTCATCCGCCATGGAAGTGCCGGGCGACTTGTCTTCCGCTGCTTTCTTGCTGGTAGCCGCCGCAGTCGTCCCGGGCAGCGATGTGACGGTCGAGCAGGTCTGCCTCAATCCCACACGCACCGGGGTGCTGGACGTCTTGCGGGCCATGGGTGCGAACATAGAGGTGATGCAGTCCTCGGAAGCCATGGGCGAGCCGGTGGGCCGCGTGCGCGTGCGCTGGGCCGGTCCGCTGCGGGCTACGCGAATCGCGGGAGATCTGGCCTTGCGTTCGATTGATGAGATTCCCGCCTTGGCCGTGGCCTGCGCGCTCGCCGAGGGCCGTTCCGAGTTCGCCGACGTGGGCGAGCTGCGCGTGAAGGAATCGGATCGCATCGCTTCCATCACCCGCGAACTAGCGCGGGCCGGAATCGAAACCGAACAGACCAGTACGGGATTTTGCGTGACGGGCACCGGCGGGATAGCCCCCAAGGGCGGTCGCGTCTTGCCCGATCGCGATCATCGCATCGCCATGGCCGGCGCCGTGCTGGGTTTGCTCTCCGACGAGGAAACCACGGTGCCCAGCGACGATATCGCCACGTCCTTCCCGACCTTCGCGGAAATCCTGCAGGCCCTAGGCGCCAACCTGAAATTCTAGAACTTGGCGCCAACGGCAAGGCTGGCGGGTGTCTTGCCTGGCTCTGTCGGCAGGGCGACCAGCACGTAACAGCCCAGCACCGTAGCGCTCACGCCCAATCCAACCAGCAGGCCGCCGACGCCCGGTTGCCAGCGATGGCCGGTACTGCTGGCGTTGGCGAAAATGGCCCCGCCTGCAACCGCGGTGGCGAAGCCGAGCGCGAGGCCCACGGCGGCGATGGGACGGCGCCAGGACTTCGGGGGCGGGGGTGGTGGCGGCGGCGGTCTCCAGGTGGCGAGCCAGTTCTCAACCGGGCGCTTCACCTCGTCGCCAAGCTGAATCATCTTTTGCCGGGCCTCGTCCACAGTGCACACGTTGCAGAAGCGGGTCTCCGTGTCCACGGGAACGACAGCTGGGGTCGGCTCCTCGGTGCTGAGCAGACGCGCGGTCATGGTGTAGGTATTGCCTGTCACCTTGACCGAGACGCGAATGAGGTGGCTCACGTCTAGCAACTGCCCAAAACGCTTGATGCAGATCGAGCCGTCACACTTCTGCAGCTCGGGAAAGGTGTCCATGTAGCGGGCGACGTCCACCGAGTCGAGCACGTAGATGGGGGCGGTGCGGGTCACACCAACGACGAAGCCGTCCTGCAGTTGCATGGACAACGCAGGCGAGGCGCCATCGCCCTCGACCTTGAATTCACTGATGGCCACGCGCGCGGCCATCACGCCACCGTGGGCCGACGGCGGTGGTACCTGCGCCGGCGGGGCCACGGGGCTGGTCGTGGGCGCGGTGGAAAGCGCCGCACTCGGCGGGGGTGGGGCGGGCGCGGGCAAGGCTGGGGCGGCGGGCGCAGGCAAGGCCGGCTGAGGCTTGGTCGCCGAAGGATCCGCCTGCGCCTTGGGTTGGGCCAGCGAAATCCCGCTGGACGCGGAGATGGCAAGCGCGACCGCCGTTGCGATTGTCTGGGCCGGGAAGATCCGTTGGAAGCTCACGTTGACCGGAATTGTCTCACACCAAGGACCTGGCTACTCGGCCTTCTCCAGGCGTTTTTTCATACGTTTGAGAAGGGCGTCGAAGGATTCCTTGGTGATGATCTTGTTGAACTCGGCGCGGTAGTTCTCGAGCATGCTCTGTTCGTCGGTCACCACGTCGTAGACAAGCCACTTGCCGCCTTTGAAGAGAAGCTTGTACTCCATCTCGACGGTGACCTTCTTTCCGTCGGCGGAGCTGTCCAAGGTCGCGTTCACAGTCGCTTCGCCGTCGGTGATGGCTTCCTTGCGGAAACGAAGGTCGTAGTTGGGTTGGCCATGGACTTGTTTGATGTAGTTGCGCTCGATAAGGTCGCGCAGGACGCCGACGAATTCGGTGCGCTGCTTGGGCGTGATGCCGTCCCAGTGGCGCGCCAGGGCTCGGTGTGCCAGTTCTTCGAAGTCGAGAAACCCGCTCACGATCTTGCGCATCTCGGAGCGCTTGGCGTCCTGTTCGGGCGACCACGACGGCGCCGACTTCTGAAAAAGCTTCTTCAGCGCCGCATTCGACTTCTTCAGGTCGGCCATGGGGCTGGTCCCCGGCGGCGGCAGCGACGGCGCGGGGGACGCAGGCTCGGCACCGGCACCCTCTTGGCCCTCGGCCTGGGCCGGGCTGACCTTGGTGGCGGCCTTCTTGCCCGGCTTGGCCTGCGCGGTGCCGCTGGCAAGCGCCCAAGTCAAAAAAGTGGAAAGACAGGCGCCGACCAGGATGCGGTGGCGCCGAACCGAGTGTGAAGCTAACTGCATGGTGCTGCATCTATACCGTGCCTTGCCGTTCCAGGGAATACACTCGACGGCTGGGCTCGTGCTACGATCCCATAGTCGATGATGCCAGAATTCGATCCCAAGGGCTGGCTTGCTCAACTTTCCGTGGAAATGCGCGACGGGTTCGCGCGCAATCGGCGCGTCATGTCCTACGCCGAGTACGTCGGCATGCTCCACAAAGACATGGCCAGGCAGGCGCGGTCGGCGGCGCACTACCTTCGCGACGTCTTCGACCACTTCGGAACCGTCAAGGTGCGCGGTCCGCGCGGCGAAGCCACGCGTTTTTGCCTGTTCGATTGCCCCTGGGATGGCGGCAAGGATTCTTTGCGCGGGCAAGAGGAAGTTCAGGGGGCGATTTACCGTCTGATTTCCAATTTCGCGCGAGAAGGGCGAACCAATCGCCTGACCTTGCTCCACGGGCCCAACGGCAGCGCCAAATCGACGGTGGTCGGCTGCATCGAGCGCGCCCTGGAGCACTATTCCCACCTGGAAGAGGGCGCGCTCTACCGCTTCAACTGGATTTTTCCGATTCAGAACGTCAGCAAGGGTGGCATCGGATTCGGGGGCGGGCAGGGCGGCGTTTCCGATGCCGAATCCTACGCCTACCTCGACGAGGATCTCATCGAGGCCAAGATCAGCGACGAGCTACGCGACCACCCGCTCTTGCTCTTGCCGCGCGACAGGCGCCGCGAGCTTGTCTCCACCCACCTGGCCAGCGAAATCGCCAGCGGCTTCCGGCCCGCGCGCACCCTGGTCGACGGCGACCTGTCGCACCGCAACCGCCAGATCTTCGAGGCCTTGCTGGCCGCCTATCATGGCGACCTGGGCAGGGTCTTGCGCCACGTGCAGGTCGAGCGATTCTTCATTTCGCGCCGCTACCGGCAATCCCTGGCCACGGTGGAGCCGCAGATGGCGGTGGATGTGCGCACGCGCCAGCTTTCCATGGATCGCTCACTCTCGGCGCTGCCTTCGGTCCTGCAGACACTGTCCTTGTTCGAGATGCAGGGCGAGCTGGTGGACGCAAACCGCGGCATGCTGGACTTCGAGGATCTGCTCAAGCGGCCATTCGAATCGTGGAAGTACCTGCTTGGCGTGGTCGAAAACGGGACCACCTCGCTCGATTTCGGCACCCTGGAGGTGGATACGGTTTTCTTCGCCACCTCGAACGAGAGCTTCCTGGCCGCTTTCAAGGAAGTGCCCGAGTTCCAGTCGTTCAAAGGGCGAATGGAGCTGGTGCGCGCGCCCTATTTGCTCGACGTGCGCATCGAGAAACAGATCTACGACGATCATGTCGAGCGCGGTATCGCCGCGGGCAGCGGCAGACACATCGCCCCGCACGTCACGTGGGTAGCCGCCATGTGGGCCGTGCTTACGCGTCTGCGCCGCCCGCAACTCGACAAGTATTCGGGCCGGCTGTCCAATCTCATCGCGCGGCTCGGTCCGATGGAGAAGGCGCTGCTCTACGCGGGCGAAAGTAGCGACACCTTCTCGCACGAAGAGCACAAAGAGCTGCTGGCGGCGGTCGAGACCATCGCGCGCGAGACCGACAGCGAGATGAACTACGAGGGCCGCGGCGGCGCTTCACCCCGTGAGATGAAATTGGTACTCATGAACGCCGCGCAGAGCTCGAAGTATGCCTGCGCCTCGCCCTTTGCCGTGCTCGATGAATTGGACGAGCTCGTGCGCGCGACCACGGTCTACGAATTCTTGCGCCAGCCGGCGGCACCTGGCGGCTACCACGAAAACGCCGCCTTCGTCGACAAAGTGCGGGATCGGCTGCTGGCCAAGATCGCGGATGAAGTTCGCATCTCCATGGGGCTCGTGGAAGAGCGCCGCTACATCGAACACTTCGAACGCTACATCACCCACGCGTCCTACTGGCTGAAACACGAAAAGGTTCCCAATCCGCTCACCGGGGTCGACGAGGAGCCCGATCAAGAATTCATGGCCGACGTGGAACGGCTGCTAGGCGTACGATCGAGCGGCGTGGCACCCGCCGATTTTCGCGGCGAAGTCATCAGCAAGATCGGGGCGTGGTCGCTCGACAATCCCGGCAAGCGTCCCGACTACGAGAGCATCTTCCCGCGCCCCATCTCCGATCTGCGCGAGTCTTTCTTCTCCGAGCGCAAACGCCAGGTCACCCGCATCAACCAGGACTTGCTGGTCTATTTGGTGGACGGCCCCGACCCGATGTTGCCCGATGCCGTGATCGCCGTGCGCACGACGCTCGACAACCTCAAGCAGCGTTTCGGTTACTGCGACAAGTGCGCCAAGGACGCCGTGCTTGCGATTCTGAAGAAGAACTGAGAACGCTTGAGCGAAGACCTTCCTGCGTTGGTCACCGGCGCCTCGGGGCACATCGGGACGAATCTCGTGCGCGCGCTGCTTGGCCAGGCCCGGCGGGTGCGAGTTCTGGTCCACAAAAACACCGTGGGCATCGATGGTCTGCCGGTCGAGGTCGTGCGCGCGGATCTGCTCGATGGCGCCGCCGTGCTGCGCGCCTGCTCCGGTGCCGGCACGGTCTTTCACCTGGCCGGGAAGGTCTCGGCGGGGTGGGAATCGGACGCCGAGGTGAACGCCATCAACGTGACGGGAACGCGCAATGTCATCGAGGCCTGTCTCTCCGCCAGGGTCAGACGACTGGTTCACTTCAGCTCCATCCAGGCGATTCGACCGAAGCCGGGTACCAACGTCCTCGACGAGACTTGCGACTTGGTTCCGTCGGACGATCTTGTTCGTGGCGCCTACGACCGCGCCAAGGCCGAGGCAGAGCGCCTGGTGCGCGGGATCTGCGAACGCGGGCTGGATGCGGTCGTGCTCAACCCGACCGCTGTCATCGGCTCTTTTGACTTTCAGCGCTCGCCCATGGGTGCGGTCCTGCTTGCCCTCGGGCGAGGGAAGTTGCCGGCCCTCGTCGCTGGCGGCAGTTGCGACTTCGTGGATGTCCGCGATGTGGTGGCAGGCGCGCTTGCAGCCGAGCAGCGCGGTCGCCGCGGGGAGCGCTACATCTTGTCGGGCACGCGTACGTCCTTGGTGGAACTGGCGCGAAAATGGGCGGGCATCACGGGCTGTCCAGCGCCTCGCCTAGCGGTGCCCATGGCCATGGCTAGGTTGGCCGCGCCCTTCGCTCCGACATGGGCGCGCTGGCGCGGGCAGCGGCCCTTGTTCACCTCGGAATCCCTGCGCGTACTGCGCACGCAGCCTCCGGCCAGCCGCCGCAAGGCCGAGGTCGAGCTCGGCTACCGCCCGCGTTCCATCGAGCAAACCTTGCGCGACACCTGCGCTTGGATGAAAACCCAGGGCTGGTTGTGAATCCCGAACTACGCGTCTACTCCGTCATCTGGTGCGCATGGGCCGTGTTGGCCATCGCCGTGGTTCCATATCTCCTGCTCAGGCCAGCTCCCTATGGCAGACACACCCGCAAAGGCTTCGGACCCCTCGTCGGCGCCCGTCTGGCATGGCTGCTCATGGAGGCGCCGTCGCCGCTGCTGATGATCTTGTATTTTCTCCTCGGCCGCCGGCCGCACAGCGCCGCCGCCAGCGTCTTTCTCGCGTTTTGGCTGTGCCATTACCTCTATCGGGCGTTCCTATTTCCGCTGCTCTTGCCCGCGACATCGCGCCCCATGCCGCTCTTGGTGCTGGCCTCGGGCGCGCTCTTCAACGTGGTGAACGCCTATCTCAACGGACGCTGGCTGTTTTCCCTGGCCGAGCCGCGTGCCCTGACGTGGCTTGCTTCCCCTGAATTCGTCGTGGGCTCCGGTCTGTTCTTCTTTGGTTTCTGCCTTCACGTTCTTGCCGACCGCAAGCTGCGCCGCCTCCGCCGCGCATCTGGCGGCGAACGCGCCCTGCCGCGAGGCGCGCTCTTTCGGTTCGTGTCTTGCCCGAACTACCTTGGCGAAATCGTCGAATGGTCGGGCTTCGCCCTGGCCACGTGGTCGCCCGGCGGCCTGCTCTTCGCGCTTTGGACGGCCGCCAACCTGGTGCCGCGCGCGCTTCACCACCACCGCTGGTACCGCGAAAAGTTCCCCGACTACCTGCCCGCTCGACGCGCTGTGATACCATTCGTGCTTTGACCGGTGTCGCGAACGAGCAAGAAAATTGCGGGGCAGGGGCCGCGCCCGGATACTGGGCAGGCCCACCATGAGTCGCAAGAGTCGCATCGGAAACGCTTGGATTTTGCGAGGACTGGCAGCGGCGATGTTGGCCGCGACCTTCGGCTACGGGCCCTACTACCTCTATGCCCAGTCGGGGTTCGCGCGCTACCTGCAACTGCGTCGCGACGTGGCGGCGACCGAGGTCAGGAATGCGAAACTGCGCGCCGAAAACGAACGCCTGTTCCGCGAGGCCGAGGCCTTGCGCACGGGCACGCGCGCGGTGGAAAACGTGGCCCGCGCCGACCTCGGTTGGGTCAAGCCGGGCGAGGTGATCTTCGAGTTGGGGCGCGGTCCATGAGAATGCGAAAACACTACGCGCGAGCGGTCTTCGAGATCCGCCGTGCATTCCGCGCGCTGTGGGGCACGGTCCTGGTGTTCGGCGTGGTGGAGCTACTGTGGAAAGGGTGGTTCCCTGATCTGCGCCAGCCCAGCGCGGACTATGCGCGCGCCCTGGTGGCAGCACTGCTCGCGGGCGCCTTGGCCATCAAGGTGGCGGCGCGCGTATCCACCGGCGAGCGACGGCGCAGCCCGCGACGCGAGATGCTCTCGGACGTCGAGCTCGGCTTATTGCTGCTGTCCGCAACCTACGTCTTTCTGTCGGTGCTGGGTGGAAGCCTGTCGCCCATCTACCCGCTGGTCTATGCCCTGGTCAGTTTCCTGGTCACCTTTCATCCCTTGAAGACGGGCACGCTGCTGGCAGTGGCTGCGCTGGGGTTCGAGGCTGTTTTGGCCTTCGGGCCTGGCGCCGCGCCGGGCGCCGCCGCCGCATTTCCTGGGCACGCCGGCTTCATTGCCGTCTTCGCAGTCCTGAACGTCTCCTTCCTGCACGCCGAGGTGGCACGCCAGCGCCGCGAGCACCGCAAACGACTGGAAGACGAAGTCCTTTCCATGCGCGAAGAGGCGCGCGATTTTCGCCTCATCTCACCCGGGCTCACCGTTGCAAGCCGCCTGCGCACGCGTGCCGAAGAAGAGGAAAAACTCTCGCAGGGCTCCATCGAGACCATTCGTCAGCAGCTCTTCCACACCATCGAGCTCTTGCGCCATTCGCTCGGGCTCAAGACCTGCGCACTTTTGTGGCTCGACAGCAGCGGCGAAAAGCTCAAGCTCAAGGAGCTGGCGACCTCGGCGCAGAACCTGGCCGAGGGGGCGCTGTCGGCGCGCGCGGGCGTGTTCGCGGCGGTGCTCAAGGAAGGCCGGCCGTGCGTACTCGAATCGCCCAAGCCGGCGCTTCTGCCGTACTACCAGGGACCCGAGGAAGTTTCGGCCTTCGCGGGGGTGCCCATCTTCGAGGGCAAGACCCTGCGCGGCCTGCTGGTCGGCGATCGCGCCACCGGACCGGCCTTCAGCGCCATCGAGGTCGAGCTCATCGGCGCTGCAGCGGCGCAGATCATGCGCATCGTGCAGTCCGAGCGCGTGTTCCAGGCCGTGGAGCGGTCGAAGCACGAGCACGAGCGCTTCTACCGCGCCTCCACCGCGCTCAATCGCGCGCTGACCCTGGATGAGATCTACGCCGCCGCCATCGAGGGCGCGCGCGGCGTATGCGATTTCGACTTCGTCGCCATCTCCGCCTTCGACAGCCGCGATGGCAGCCACATCATCAGCGTGGCGGTGGGCGAGGGCGGCGACGCGCTGGCGGGCACGCGCCATCGCGACGCCACGTCCATCGCCAGCATGGTGGTGAAGAACAAGCTGGCCCTGCCCGCAAGCGGCGAATGGCGCGACCGCCACGAGACGCACATTTTCGACGCCAAGGAGATCATCAAGGGATTCGAGTCGCTGTACGTGCTACCCCTGCTGGTGAAGGACGAGGTTCTGGGTACCTTCGCGGTGGCGGCGCGCCGGCCGGGCGCGTTCACCAGCGACAGGCGCGAGATGCTAGGCGTGGTGGCGAACCAGGTGGCCATCTCGCTGCAGAACGGCCGCATGGTGCAGTCGCTGGAAGAACAAGCAACCACCGACGGCCTGACCGGTTTGGTCAACCACCGGACGTTCCAAGAGCGCTTCTCGGCCATGCTCGGCCGCGCCGATCGGCACAATTTCCACGTGGCCATGCTGCTCACCGATATCGACCACTTCAAGAAGGTCAACGACACCTACGGCCACCCAACCGGCGATGCCGTGCTCAAGCGCGTGGCCGCCATCCTGAAGGCCAGCGCGCGCAAGATCGACATCGTGGCCCGCTACGGCGGCGAGGAATTCGCCCTGGTGCTGGAAGGCACGGACCGGGCAGGGGCGCGCCAGCTCGCCGAGCGCATTCGCGAAGAGGTTTCGGCGCAAACCTTCGAATCGTCCAAAGGCCCGTTCAAGGCCACGCTGTCGCTCGGCGTGTCCGTCTATCCCGACGACGGCAAGGCCAAGCCGGACATCATCTCGTGCGCGGACAAGGCCCTGTACGCCGCCAAGCACGCTGGCCGCAATCGCACCATCTGCCACGGTGAGGCGGTTCGCGAGGTGTCGGCCCCGGCCCTGAAGGCGGCGGGGTAAGAGCTCAACTGCAACCCAAGGCTTCAGGCTCCAGGCTCCAGGCTTCAGGTTCTCTGGTCAAGATCCGGAGAGCACGTTGGCACTGTTCTTGATGTGCATGGGGGGTGATGGAGGCCGATGGGCGCTGATTGTTGGAGGAGCGCCAGATGACCGGGAAGTCGGCCAAGGAAATGGAGGACCTCGATGCCTACCCTGGGAATTCTCACCGTGCTGCTATTTCACAGTGTGGCGCCCGGCGACCTGCCCGAATCGCCCGCCAAGTTGGGCCCCGACATGCCACCCTCCCATCCGGTCCAGCTCGCGCAGGGTTGGCGCTATCCCTACGCCTACAGGTGGCGACCGGCGCCAAGCTTTGTCGCAGTCTGCGAAGGCTACGAATGCTCGCCTCACTACTACGAACGCGAGCGCCCCTGGCGTCCGGTCAGCCTGGCGCTGTCCGCGGGCTTTGCCTATTCCGCTGGCGCGGATGTCGCCATGGGCGGTTCGGGCGGGGCCTTCGGCCTGCGCCTGGGCGCGGGATTGGTCGACCGCCTCTCGCTGACTGTGGCTCTCGAAGGCACCAGAAGCCGGCGCGGCGACCATGACGAAAGCGAAGCCTCCGCGCTTCTTGGCCTGCAATGGTATCCGCTTCCCTTCCTGTACTTTCGCGGGGCCGCGGGGGCAGGGGTTGTCAGCTACGCCAATCCAGGGGCGGACGCTTCCTATGCTGGTAGCGGGTCCGACGTTCTTCATCCCGTGTTGTCCACCGCCCTTGGCCTTGAGCTTGGCGATTCGGCTGGTATCGCTTTCGGCCTGGAAGGGGTCAGCACCTGGATGTATGTGCCAGGCGAAAACTGGAATTCGATCCAGATCAATTTCGTGCTGAGCTTTTTCTAGGCCACGTCCAATTCCTGGCCCGGGCAAAAGAATCGCCCCGGCCGGACGATGGCGAATTCGCTCTGCCGGGGCGATGGTGACTACTGGGTCACTGGCCCGTAGCCAATAGGACTCCTGTCATTGCGTGCAGGTGCTCGTGTTGACGGTCACGGTGGTGCCCGTCGCCGGTGTGACACCAAGATCCACGGCGCCGGCACAGCTGGTCGACGTTCTTATCGCTGCTGTGGAAGTCATACAGTCGATGCCGGCGAACTGGTTGCCCACCGCGGTCAGGGCTTGCGCCCCGGCGCCAGTCGCCAGATCCACGCAGATGCCGGCGCCAACATTCGGGTCGCTGCCGGCCTGGGCCTGCAAGAGGTTCCGGCCGGCGTTCCCGGCCGCCGCGCCAGTCGTGCCAAGGTCGATGCCGGCCAGGCTGTTGGCGGCCAGCGCCGCCCCAGCCGAAGCGATGCGGATACCGTTCCCCCCGTTGGCCAAGAAGACGCTGTTTCTAACCTTGATCTTGCTGCCACCGAGAATGCGCAGGCCGTCCCCCTGCGTGCTGGCCCAACTGTAGAGTCCATCGATGGTGCTCAATGGAGTGCCTGTTGCTGGGGTCTGGCCGAAGTCCACGTTGCCGTTGACGTTGTTCTGAACCACCACCGACCGCTGACCACCGGTGACCGCCGCCCCGGTGATATTGAGCACGCCGGCCCCGGTCACCGCGATGCCGGATTGCGTGTTGCCTTCGAAGCTGGTGTTCGGATCCGCGGCGGCCACGACGATGTTCGCGGTTGCGCCCGAAACCAACAAGCCGTTCTGGCGGGAGGTGGCGGTACCCGCCCCGGTGACGTGGACGCCGGAGCCGATTTGAGCCGTGCCGGCCGTGACCTGAATTCCGTCGTCGCCCGTATTGGTCACCGTGACGTTGCTGATGTTCGCGGTACCGGTTCCGGCGGTGACAACGATGCCCGAGGCCGAGACGTGGTTGGTTCCATCAATGGTCAAGGCGGCAGCGGCAACTGGCTGCAAGTTGGATTTGTCGCCAAGTAGGCTAAATCCAATCTTGTTGTTGCCAAGCGCAAGCCTTATCGGGCCGGTCTTGCTGGTGATGGTCACGTTTGCCGGCACTTGAATCGGCAGCGTTTCCACGGGCGAGGTGTCGCCAGTAGCCGCCACGGTGTAAAGCGAAGTCGCGCCTCCGGTCCTCCCGACGACGGTGATGGTCATTACGGACGTTGGCGAGCTTCCGATGGCCTGCAGAGCGCGGGTGATGGTCCGGAAGCTGCACCCGGCCGTGGCAACACCAGCGGCAGCTCCGCTGCCCGTGGCCATGCTGTCGTCGCCGCCGACCGGATCGACCAGGTAGACGTTCCCGGTGACGTTGTCGCAGCTGGTGCAGGTGTTCTGCCGGCAGAAGAAGCTGTCGCCGTAGACCGGGTTGTTGTGACAATCGGTGTCGTTGCAGCAGTTTCCGGCAATACACTTGCTTGCGCAACAAACGTCGGCGCCGTTGGCAGTACAGGCATGGCCTGTGTTGGTGCAGGCGTTGCTTACGCATTCACCAGTGGTGGTGCGGCCGGTCGCGGTCGTGCAGATGGTGTTGGTGCCGAACTTCGCGTCGTTTTTACACTGGTCGTCGTCCGAGCATGCTCCGCAGGTATGGGGCGCGTTGGCGCCGCAGACGAGGCCGGCCTTGGTTGCCGTGCAGTCGGTGCTGGTATCGTGGCAATCGCCCTGGACGCAAAGGTTGCCCACGCAGAGATACCCGGTCTGATAGCGAGCGTCCTGCCTGCATTGCGCATCCGTACTGCAATCGCCACAGGCGTGCGGCACGGTCGAGCCGCACAGGCGTCCCGCCGAGCAATCGGACGAGATGTCGTGGCAGTCGCCGGTGGTGCAGGAGCCGGCGAGGCAAAGGGTATGCTGTCCATAGGTCGAATCGTTCTTGCACTGAGTGTCGTTGGCGCAGGCCACGCACACGTGGCTGGTGGCGTTGCACATGCGGCCACTCGGGCACTCGGCCGAGGTATTGCAAGTTCCGCTCACGCACTGGCCGGAGACGCAGATGTTCCCGGCGCCGTAAGCAGCGTCGTTCCTGCACTGGGTATCGGTCGTGCATTCGGTGCAAACTTTGGTGGCCGTCGGACAGAGTCGTCCCATGGCTTTGCAATCGGCGGTAGCGGCGCAGGTGCCAGCCACGCACTGGGAGGAGACGCAGACGCTCTTGTTGCCATAGACCGTATCGGCCTGGCACTGGGTGTCGGTGCTGCAATTGCTGCAAGTGTGCAGGGCCGAATCGCACAGTTTCTTGCCCTGGCAGTCCGTGGAGGTATGGCAGGTTCCCGCGGTGCACTGACCGGAGCTGAGACAAATGGTTCCCTTGCCGTACGTGGCGTCGTTCTGGCATTGCAGGTCGGAGGCGCAATTGCGGCAGGTGTGGGTTGAATCACAGACCTTGCTGCCAGTACACACGGAGGAATCGTGGCAAGTTCCGGTTACACATTGACCATCGGAACAGATGCTCCCGGCGCCGTAGATCGCGATGCACTTGCTGTCGTCCTGGAAACCCGCGCATGCCTTGCAAGTCCCGGCTGCGCACAGCCCCTTGCCGCCGCTCTCGAGGCTGCATGCCACGCCAGTGGCGCAGGCCGTGTCGATGGGTGGCGTCGCCTCGGCGGAAGGAAGATCGGGGCCCTTGTCCACGCCGATGTCCACAAGACCGTCGAGCGGCACGTCCTGTCCGCCGTCCGGAATACACGTGCCCGTGCATCGTCCAATCGTGCCGTCGGCCAGGCAAATACAAGAGCCGCCGCACCCGTCGTTGAGAATAACGGCCTCCCCGAAGGTGTAGGGCTTGCCTGCCCTGCTACAGCCCGTCGGCACATCGGCGGTGGGGCCGTCGCTCGGGAGCCGATTATCGGGCTGGCTGCCATCCGGGGTGCAGCCACTGGTGCACTGGCCTAGGTTGCCGGTACTCATGCATATGCACGAGATGGGGCACTCTCCCGCCAAAACTACCGTCTGGCCAACACTGTAGGTTTGACCATTGGCTGGGCAACCAGTGACACTGGTAATGTCCGCCGGGACATCCTTGTTTGTTGGCAGATCGTTCGCGAAATCTAGCCCCGAGTCGTGCTTTACCAGCGGTGTATCCGTGGTGCTACTGCAGGCGGAAACATAGAAGACTGCCGCCAGCATTACGCCTGTGGGGCAGGCAAATCTCGATCGTTTGCTTGGCCTTAGTGGGGTGACTGTGAACCTAGGCTGGTTGGTCATTGCCATCGTCCTTTCTGTAGTGGCAGTTGGGCCGAGATCGTCGGTGGATTGTCGCCGAACAGACCTTCGGCCATCAGGGTGCACATGCGGGATTGTCGTGGTACTGCTCTACTGGCAGAGAGCGCTGCCAGTCCTGACTAATGCCGTACCTTGGCAGAACCTGACGTGATTGGGGTGCTTATTGAAGAGAAACTGGTGCCGACAAGTGGCCTCCGTCACATGGCCACTATGGCGGAACCGGCCCGCAATCGCCGCCGCAGGACCAGTGGCCGCTTTGCGAGTCGAAGTTGCAGCCCGTGCCGATGCAGTCGCTGTCGTCGATGCAGATGTCGCTTGGCCGGTGGCAATGGTAGGTGGGGCCGCACCACTGGTCGAATTGGCTGGGCGAACAGAAGCCGCCGGGGCCGCAGTCGGCATCCACGCGGCAGTCGCTGCCGGACACGCAGTAGTTCGGCATGTAGCTCGCCCCGGATTCGCGGCATCCGCAGGGCACCCCGGAGGGACAATCCGTGTCGTTCATGCATTCGTCGTAAGAACATCCAAGTCCTGGCAAAGGTCCGAGGCCTAGGCAACGACCGTTCCTACGATCCCGGCAATCCGAATCCCGGCCGCACCCATCTCCGGGGCAGATGCAGGACGTGCCGTCAGCACTCGGGCAGGCGCAGGTAGTTGGGCCTGGAGCACGGGCCCCTGGGCAAATCTCTCCCGCCGGACGATGTCGTTCAGGAACCCGCACATAGACGTCCGTCGCATGGCCCGCGTCGGCCGTCTGGCGGTCGTAGAGAGCGGTGCGGAACCCGCAACTTGCGACGGTCAACACCCATGCGCCAAGCGCCAGGGCAATCAAGAGCCTGATGACGCGCGATGATCGAATGTGCATGGGCAAGCACTACCCTTGTACCTCATGCCACTTGTTCCTTACCGCCTTGAACCGAATCTAGAGGCGTGCCCGACCCGGCCGCACGGGGCGCAAATTCGATGCTAAAGTCTGCTCCATCATGACCCCAGATTTGGCTGGCAAGACCGTCGTGCTTGGCGTGACGGGTGGCATCGCGGCGTACAAGGCCGCGGAGCTGTGCCGGCTGCTGGTGAAGGCGGGCGCGCAGGTGAGGGTGGTGATGACCGAGGCTGCTTGCCGGTTCATCACGCCGCTGACCATGCAGGCGCTCTCCGGGCACGAGGTGGCGCGCGATCTGTTCGCACCGGTTCCCGAGGGCGGCATCGGCCACATCGAGCTGGCCAGCCGGGCTGACATCATCATCATCGCGCCCGCCACGGCCGACGCCATCGCACGCTTCGCCGTGGGCATGGCCGACGATCTGCTGGCGGCGGTCGTGCTCGCCACCAAGGCGCCCATCCTGCTGGCGCCAGCCATGAACACCAACATGTGGGAGAACCCCATCACGCAGGACAACCTGGCGCGCCTGTGCCGCATGTGCAGCGACGGGCGCGTGACCTATGTGGGGCCGGACGCGGGCGACTTGGCCTGTGGCTGGGTTGGGGCAGGGCGCATGGTGAATCCGGAAGAGATCGTGGCCGCTGCGCTCGCTCGGCTGGGTCCAGGGTTGCCGAGTGTGGTTGGCGCCCTATCTGGCCAGCATATCGTGGTCACCGCGGGTCCGACTTGGGAAGCCGTCGACGACGTGCGCTTCCTGGGCAATCGCTCGTCGGGCAAGATGGGCTTCGCGCTGGCCGAAGCCGCGGGGCGCCTGGGCGCCCAGGTGACGCTGATTGCCGGGCCGGTCGCGCTGGCCACGCCGAACTCGGTGGCCAAGCGCATCGACGTCGAGTCCGCGCTAGAGATGCGCCAGGCCCTCCAGAAGAACGCTGCGCTTGCGGATGTGGTGGTCATGGCCGCGGCGGTGGCGGATTTTCGTCCTGGCGTGCGTGTGCTGGGCAAACTTTCGCGGCGCGACGGCAAGAGCGCCGCGCCCAAGGCCGCGAAGGCGATTCCGCTGGTAGCCAACCCCGACCTCCTGGCCGAGCTCGGCCGCTCTCGCGCGGGAAGCCATCCCTACTTGATCGGCTTCGCCGCCGAGGTTGGCGTGTCGGGCCAGGCGCTTGCCGAGCGCGCCCGCGCCAAGCTTGCCGAAAAAGGTTGTGACGTGGTTGTTGCCAACGAGGTCGGCCGTCCGGGTGTAGGATTCGGTGCAGATGAAAATGCGGTGACGCTGGTCTTTGCCGACGGCCGCGCCCTCGAATTGCCTCCGGCGCGGAAAGATCTTCTCGCGCAAGCAATCTGGGACAAGATCGCCGAAGAATTTGCCGCGCCAGCGCGGAAGAGCACAAACCAAGACAAGCCTAAGACAGAACCTAAACGCGCAGAGGGGAAGCATGCCTAGTGCCCTGGTAGAAGAAAAGATCGGTTCCTATCGCCCGAAGGTCATCGAGCGACTGCAATACGCGGGCGATACGCTAGCGTCGCGCCAAGAAATGGGCGGACACACACGTGGCAACGTGCCGCCTTGGTCGGGCTCCGGCGACGGCGACTTTCACGGCACGCTGTCGGCCATCTGGGTGTGGTCGCGCGGACAAGAGCTGCTTGGCGACGACCGCTATTCACTCAACATCGCCTCGGGCTGGAGCTTCGTGGAATCGAACTGGAGCGATTTCATTCCCCGTTCCCTAGGCGCACACGCCAGCGACGAAGCCGCCTACGACTGCGCCATGGTGCTGCGCGCATGGATGGCGGGCGACGGACACAAGGTCATCGACGACGAAAGCGCGCGCCGCGAGCGTGTGGCCTCGGCCGCCCGCCTGCTTGGCGCCTACGTGACCGACCTGGAAAACCTGACGGGTCGCGAATTCAAGGATCCGGGCTTCTTGGCCTGGACCCTCGGCGACTACGCTCGCGCCACGGGAGACCGCGGCCTCAGCGCCACCGCACGCCGTTTCGTCGACGCCGCGTTTGGCATGAAGAGCCCGCCGCCCTTTGCCACGGAGTTGGCCGCGCGCGACGGCTTGTTCGATTTCTCGTGCACCACCGCGACGCGGGTCCTGGCCGTCATCGGCGCCGAAGGCCCAATCCCGTTCGTGGGTGCGTGGCTGCGCGAGCGCGTGGCCCCGGCCCTTCCGCAATCCTTCGTGCCGCGTCCCATGGACGAGAATACCTGGAACTCGTGCGCGGCCGCGACCCTGGGCTATGCCTTCTCCATCTCGACCGATGCCACCTTTTTCGACGCCTACAAGGCGCTCATGGACGAGCTCGACGAGCGCGCCGACAAGGGCGTGCTCAGCCGCATGCCGGGATTCTCGGCCGAGACGTCGGCGACCTTCTACTACGCCATGGCAACCGCTTCGATTCTCGGGAAAATCTAGCCTTGTCCGACCCGCGACAAGAGCTGCGCGAGCTGGCCGCCGGGTTCCGGACCCATCTCGAAGCGCGCGGGCGCTGTGGACTCATCGGGGTTTCACGGCGGCCGTCCCCCGCTCCGGCGGGCACGGTACCCGAGGTGTCGCCCCCGAGCGTCGATGGCGAGTCGCTCATGCCGTTCAAGACCCCGCCGCCTGTGCTCTACGACGAGGGGCAAGTTTTGCACAGTGGGCGCGGACTGAATGCCCTGCACGGCGAGATCGGCGACTGCCAGCGCTGCAAACTGGCCAAGGGGCGCCGGCACATCGTGTTCGGCGTTGGCAACCCCGACGCGAACCTGATGTTTGTCGGCGAAGCGCCCGGGGCCGACGAAGATGCCCAAGGCGAGCCCTTCGTGGGTGCGGCCGGCCAGCTTCTGACCAAGATGATCAAGGCCATGGGCTACGAACGCTCCGAGGTCTACATCTGCAACATCATCAAGTGTCGCCCGCCGCAGAATCGCAACCCCGAGCCCGACGAGATCGAGGCTTGCGAGCAGTTTCTGCGCAAGCAAATCGCCATCGTGCAGCCGCGCGTGATCGTCGCCCTGGGCAAATTCGCCGCCCAGTTTTTGTGCGGCGACAGCACGCCCATCACCCGCCTCCGCGGCAATCTGCGCACCTACCACGAGATCCCGGTCATGCCGACCTACCACCCGGCGTTCCTACTGCGCGACGAAAGCCGCAAGGGTGAAGCCTGGGCGGACCTCAAGCAGGTCATGGCCATGTTGAGCCACATGGGCCTGCGCTAGCTGTCGGAGCATCAATCGTTCGGGTGGACCATAAGTCGCGTGGGGAGCCAGCGAGCTTTGCTCGCTGCGAACCATCGCGGGTTTGGGAACCCTCGGGACCTGCCCGCCACCCTACCCACCCCTCGGGCTTCGCCCTCGCCCTCGCAGGGTTCCCGTGAACGCGTAGGCGGGTTCCCATGAACGCGTAGGCGGAGGTGGGCTATGCCCACCGGAGCCAGAGCGCGGGAGGGTTTGGCGAGGCCGCGCGAAGCGCGGGGGTGGCAGGGCGGGTTGGCGGGTGCCGAGGGCGAAGCGAACCCTCCCAGGGTTCCCATGATGATTGACACCTGGGATCGGCAACGATAACTTCCGCCGTGCGCCTGCGCAGAGGAGGACTTGATGGCTAGCGAAGATCCTTGTTTCATCGGCAGCAAAACCACGGTCCGGGGCCAGGTCTCCGGCAAGCAGGATCTTGTGGTTGAAGGCCGCATCGAAGGTCACATCCGCCTAGAAAGTCACCTGACGGTGGAAGAATCGGGAACCGTCGAGGCCGACGTCCAAGCCACCATCGCGACGCTCAAGGGCGAGGTGCGCGGCCCGGTGGTTGCGACCCGTTCCGCCGTCCTCGAAGCGACTGCGCGCGTGGCTGGCAAGGTCACGGCGCCTTCCATCACCATCGCCGACGGCGCGCGCTTTTCGGGCGAAATTGAAATGGATGTCGATTTGCCGGCGGGCGTGGTTGCCGGAACCGCATAGCCTAGGAACTCATCATGGCAAAGGAAAAGGAAACGAAACCCATGGCGAACACGGTCATTGGAAGCAGCATCGTCGTCGACGGCGAGATCAGCGGCGAAGAGCCCATCACCATCCTCGGCACGGTCAAGGGCAAGGTCGCGGTTGCGCAAGGCGTGATTGTCGAGGCTGGCGCCACCGTCGAGGCCGACATCGAGGGCCAGACGGTCACCATCAGCGGCAAGGTGACCGGCAACGTGACCGCGCGGGAAAAGCTGGAATTGCGGCCGGAGTCCAAGATGGTCGGCAACGCCAAGGCCCCGCGCATCGTGGTTGCCGATGGCGCCACGTTCAAGGGCAACGTGGACATGGACGTTTAAGGCGTCACCATGGCTGACAAAGAAACTGTGATTGGCGTCGAGACTCGCATCTCGGGGGAGATCCGAGGCGAGGAAGATCTGGTCGTCAAGGGCCGGGTCGATGGCAAGATTCACTTGTCCCACTCGCTTGCCGTCGAGAAGGGCGCCATCGTGCAAGCCGACGTGGACGTGCGCAACCTGGTGATTTCGGGAACCCTGGTGGGCAACATCGTGGCCTCCGAAAGCGTGCGCCTGCTTGCCACAGCGCGCGTGGTCGGCGATCTCGCCGCGCCTCGTGTAATCATGGATGCAGGCGCAGCCTATCGCGGCCGCGTGGACATGGGCGACGTCGAAGCGGCTCGCGCAGCCGTGGCATCGCGTGCGCTTTCCAAGCCTGTGGCAAGCTCCGCAAGTGCAACCAAGGACCATCCGGCACCGCCACGCGTGGCGCCGACGCCCAAGACCGCGGCGTTCGCGGGCAAGGTCGCGCCTAGGTTCGTGGCGCCAGCGGTCAGTGCAACCCGTGCAACCCATGAACGCTCGGCTGAATCGATGGCTGCGGTTCCTCCAGCCTTTCCGCGCGTAGCAGGCACCGTGGGAGTATCGGCCCCGGCCTGGGCGAAGAAGAAAATTCGTCGAAGATAGAAGATAGGAGAACGCGCGGCGTGCAAGTCGTGACAAATGTGATACGTTCCGCACGCCCATGTGTGGCGTAGTCGGAATCTTTGGCCACCCCGAGGCGTCGAAGCTCGCCTATCTGGGATTGCACGCCCTCCAGCATCGGGGGCAGGAATCGGCTGGCATCGTTTCCAGCGACGGCCAGCAGCTGCACTGGGTGCGCGAGATGGGCCACGTCGGCGAGATCTTCACCGAAGATCGTCTGGCCCAGCTCCCGGGCTCGTCGGCCATCGGACATGTGCGTTACTCGACGACCGGCGATTCCATTTTGAAGAACGCCCAGCCCTTGGCCGTGAACTACTCGCACGGCTCCATCGCCGTCGCTCACAATGGGAATCTCGTCGACGCCGCGGAGGTTCGGGCGCGACTGGAGGACGAGGGCTCGATCTTCCAAAGTACCAACGACAGCGAGATCATTCTTCACCTGCTCGCACGCTCGCGCGAAGGAGACTTGCCCGCGCGCATAGCCGATGCCTTGCGCTCGGTGCACGGGGCGTACTCGCTGGCGTTTCTGTCCGAATCTTCCATGATCGCCGTGCGCGATCCGCTGGGGATCCGGCCCCTGTCGCTGGGACGGCACAAGAAGAACGGATGGGTGGTAGCGTCAGAGACCTGCGCCTTCGAGCTCATCGAGGCCGAGTTCATTCGCGACATCGAACCTGGCGAGATGCTGGTCGTCGATCGCGACGGTGCGCGCAGTTTTCGGCCCTTCCTGCCCGAAGAACCACGCCGCTGCGTTTTCGAGTGGATCTACTTCGCCCGGCCCGACTCGACCATCGCGGGCCAGTCGGTGTACTCCGCGCGGGAAAACATGGGACGGCGGCTGGCCGTCGAGCATCCCGTGGAAGCGGACATTGTGGTTCCCGTGCCCGACTCGGGCACGGCGGCGGCCATCGGCTATGCTCGTGAAAGTGGCATCCCCTTCGACCAGGGCCTTATCCGGTCGCACTACATTGGGCGTACCTTCATCGAGCCCTCGGAATCCATCCGCCACTTCGGCGTGAAACTGAAACTGTCGCCGGTGCGCGACGTGCTGGCGGGCAAGCGCGTGGTGGTGGTCGACGACTCCATCGTGCGCGGAACCACGTCCGGCAAGATCATCGGCATGATTCGCTCGGCCGGCGCCAAGGAAGTTCACCTGCGCATCAGCTCGCCGCCCACCGTCGGCCCTTGCCACTACGGCATCGACACCCCGGACCGCAACAAGCTCATCGCCAGCTCGCACTCGGTCGATGAAGTGCGCCGGTTCGTGGGCGCCGACACTCTCGGCTATCTCTCCATCGAGGGGCTCCACGCCGCCGTCTCCAAGGTGCTGACCAAGCACGAGCACCGCGGCCTTTGCGATGCGTGCTTCTCGAACCGCTATCCCATTCCCTTGCCGGCCCCGGTCCGCGCGCGTCAGTTGCGCTTGATTTCCGTGTAGGTCCAGGCCAACTACCGGCATGCTCGAGACGGTCGCCAGACGGTAATCGGCGCACGGCGGGGTTGGTTCGCGATCTTTGCGCTAGAGTTGGCTAGCCATGGTCGTCTCGCCTCCGCCTCAGCCGCCTGCGCCCGTTGGGCTTGGGCGGCGCCTTGCGGCCAGTGCCCTGCGCTCACGGCAGACCCTGGGTTTGGTCTGGCGTTCGTCGCGGGCTGGAACGCTGGGTCTGGGCGCGCTGACCATCCTGGCGGCGTCCTTGCCGCCGCTGGTCGCCTACGTGGGCAAGCTGATCGTCGACGCGGTGGTGGCGCGCGACAGCCCTCGCGCCGTGCGCATGGTGCTGATCGAGCTGGCCGTGGTTGCGGCCATGGCGCTGCTCGAACGCTCCCTCGGGCTGGTCAGGCAGCTGGTCGGCGCGCGACTGGGCATCGATGTCAACCTGGCCATTTTGAAAAAGGCCGAAACCCTCGAGCTGCGCCATTTCGAGGATTCCGAGTTCTACGACAAGCTCTCGCGCGCGCGACGTGAGGCCTCGCTGCGTCCGCTCTCGCTCATCGAAAGCAACTTCCAGGTCCTGCGCAGCGTCCTAACCTTGGCCGGGTACATCGTACTGCTCGTCCGTTTCTCGAACCTGATGGTGCTCGCGCTGCTCGCCGCCACGATTCCGGCCTTCATCGCTGAGGCAAGATTTTCGGGAGCGGCTTTCCGCATGCGCAACTGGCGCTCGCCCGACACGCGCCGGCTGCTCTATCTCGAATATGTGCTGGCCAACGACGAGCACGCCAAAGAGGTGAAGCTGCTGGGACTGGGGCCGCTGCTGCTGGGTCGCTATCGCAGCCTGTCGGAGCGCTTCTACGCAGAAGACCGTCGGCTGGCCGTGCGCCGCGCGGGCTGGGGATACGGTCTGTCGCTCATCAGCACGGCGGTGTTCTACGGCTGCTACACCGTCATCGTGGCCACCACCGTGCGCGGCCAGCTCTCGCTGGGCGACATGACCCTGTACCTCGTCGCCTTCCGCCAAGGGCAGCAGAGCTTCCAGGCCATTCTCTCCGCCGTGGGCAGCATGTACGAGGACACGCT
>OBLT010000245.1_pt1 | contig 39908 bp, 43 predicted proteins | sample 1518721 | NCBI WGS metagenome assembly OBLT01 (sample SAMEA3539307, study PRJEB22396) | soil metagenome | biome: tundra; feature: field; material: soil | place: USA | collected 2010-05 | depth 0.15 m | reverse complement strand
CACGCAGACGCCGATAATGCTGGGCGGTGAGCGGCTTCAGGACGATGTGATCGTTTTGCTTGTAAACAACCGCGCGCGTCCCCTCATCGATTTCAAAGTCTTTGCGCAGCCAACGCGGGATCACTACCTGTCCTTTAACTGTGAATGAGACTGTGTCGGTCTTCTGTGTTGCACTCATGAGCAATAGTATTACTAATCACAAAAAGTAAGTCAATAGAAATTTTGTTGGACACTATAGTAAAGGTTCCCCTTAGATACAATGTTACAACTTACGATCGTGGCCGAATCGGATTGTCTTCGCGCCTCTGGCTCATTAGAACATCACTATGAGCGACACCTATGTTCCACTGATCAGTTCCGGCACGGCCGGGCCACTCGGCGTTCTGCATCTCCCGCGGCTCTGGCAGAAAGTCTCGCTGGAAGCAGTGGGGAAGCTCGCTTCCGGTTATCCCGGCATCGGCCGAGGCTACGATGCGATGACCTGCACCGCGCTCGGGCTCGATGAACAGGCGGTCAAGGATTACATCAAGCAGAACAAACCGACCTATCCCCAATTCGAAGCGTGGGTGAAGAAGAACGCGAAGTCGCTCACGCCACAGGCGGTCGAGAAGCATAACGCCGCGGTGCGCGGTTATAATCACGATGATGATACGCGCAAGGGTATTCTCGGATCGTGCGGTATTCCCGACGATGCTTCCGCGCCCAAAGACGCGGTGAATCTGAACAATCTCGACGATTGGTACGAATTTCATCAGGCGGTGCTCAGATAGGAAAAACCGCGGATTACGCGGATAGCACGGATCAGAGGCTTTCATTCTAGGTGTAGAGGCGGGTGTCCTCACCCGCACCATGTAGCGCTGAATAATCTGGAAGCCAGGAAACCAAGAAACGGATGATTCAATAAGGAAAGCAGGAATATAGGAATGGGGACGCCGATGCTGTTCCTTCCCCTAAAAATTTCCTGACTTCCTGGTTTGATTGGTTCGCTCCCGCTTACTCACCGGCTACCCGCGACGGTTGGACCATCTATCTAACGGCGTCCCCGCTCGTCATATTCCTGATTCGTATCCTCTTAATTTGTGTAATCTTCACCCATGCCGCCGCTGACTTACGCTAACTATCTTGATCTAGAGAAGCTGTTGACGCTTCAGAACCCGCGCTCAACCCCGGCCGAGCACGACGAGATGTTGTTCATCATCATCCATCAGACCTACGAGCTCTGGTTCAAGCAACTGCTGCACGAGTTCGAGAAGATCAAAAAGGATTTTTCCGCCGGCGATCTGTTCGCCGCGATCCATTCGTTCAAGCGCGCACGGACAATCATGAAGACGCTGGTGGCGCAGATCGACATTCTCGAAACCATGACGCCGTCGTCGTTCTCGAGTTTTCGCGACCGGCTCGACACCGCCTCGGGATTTCAGTCGGTGCAGTTTCGCGAGCTCGAGTTCCTGCTCGGATACAAACGACAAGCGGCGATCGCGAATCTGCGTCCTGATTTTCCGGGCTACGATCGGCTGCAACAACGACTCAAGGAGCGGACGGTGATCGATCACTTTTACGATTTCCTGGCCACGCGCGGTGCAAAGATTCCGGATGAGTTGAGAAATCGCGACCTGTCAAAACCAAACGAACCGAACGAACAAGTCCAAGCCGAAATCCTTCGGCTCTATAAAAGTTCACCGGAACTCTCCATCCTTTTCGAATTGATGACCGACTTCGACGAAGGATTGCAGGAATGGCGCTACCGTCACATCAAACTGGTCGAGCGAACGATCGGCGCGAAGAAGGGCACCGGCGGATCGCCCGGTGTGCCGTTCCTGAAAGAGTCACTGTTCAAACCGATCTTTCCCGATCTGTGGGCGATCCGGCACCAGATGTGAGGTCCGAGCCGGACTGGCGGTCCTCTCAACACCTCAACCTCTCAACTTCTTCGTGACTTACGACATCACGCCATCGATCACGCCGAAGCTCGCGGTCTGGCCGGGCGACACGCCGGCGAGCCGGGAGGTGTTGTGCGATATCGCGCGCGGCGACAACATCACGTTGTCGACGTTGCGCGCGACGGTTCATCTCGGCGCGCATGCGGATGGACCGAATCATTACGGCAAAGACGCGCCGGCGATCGACGAGCGTTCGCTCGATTATTATCTCGGCCCTTGTCAAGTGATCCGGGTGAAGGTCGCACGCGCGACGCGTATCGTACCGTCGATGGTCCGAGCCGAGTTGACGACACCGCGCGTTTTATTCGCGACGGAGACATATCCCGATCCGCAAAATTGGAATTCCGATTTCGCCGCGCTTTCGGTCGAGCTGATTGATCTCCTCCACGATCGCGGCGTGATCACGGTGGGCATCGACACGCCGAGCGTCGACCTGTTCGAATCGAAAGATTTGCCCGCGCACAAAGCGATCTTGCGGCACAACATGGCGATCCTGGAAGGGCTGGTATTGGAGGACGTGCCGGAAGGAACGTACGAACTGATTGCGTTGCCGCTGCCGCTGGCTGGATTTGATGCGAGTCCGGTGCGCGCGATTTTGCGCTCGATGTAGAATCGTTTCAGCCACAGATCAACACAGATTTCACAGATAAGAAACGTCTGTGACATCCTCTAAGCGTTGAAACTCCTCTCCATTCGCGCTGCGCATTTCTGTGTTAATCTGTGTTAATCCGTGGCTAAGAATTTATCCCCTGAAGCGATGACGGCATTTCGCAAAACCGCCGAGACGTTTACGGCCGGCGCAAAAACTTTGCCGCAGCGTTACTTCGTTTCACCCGAGATTTTCGAAAAGGAACAGAATGTTCTTTTTTCCGCGCGGTGGGTATTGGTCGGACATCAGAGTCAGATTGCAAAGGCCGGAGATTATTTCGTTCAGGAAGTGGCCGGTGAAAGCCTGATCGTTGTGCGGGACAAAGGCGGAGAGGTGCGCGGGTTCTACAATGTTTGCCGGCATCGCGGCACGCGGTTGTGCGAAGACCAAGTGGGTCATTCTTCAAAGATCCAGTGTCCGTATCACGCGTGGACCTACGGTCTCGACGGAAAACTAATCGGCGTGCCGAATATGGACGAGGAGAGTGTCCCGGGTTTTGATAAAGCCGAGTATTCACTCCACGCAGTCGGCCTGGCGTTGTGGGAAGGGTTCATCTTCGTGAATCTGGCGAAGAAACCCACGCCATTGGAGGAAGTGTTTGCGCCGTTGGCCGGAAAATTTTCTCACTGGAATCTGCCGAAACTGCGCGCGGTCAAACGGATTGAGTATGACGTCCGAGCCAATTGGAAGTTGATCTTCGAAAATTATTCGGAGTGTTATCACTGTCCGGGAGTGCATCCGACACTCTCGAAACTGACGCCGTATGATTCAGCGGAGAACGATCTTTGCGAAGGACCGCTCCTCGGCGGGTTCATGCCAATCACAAGAGGCAAGAGTCTCACGATGACGGGCAATGCGTGTGCGTTGCCCGTGGGCGACATCAAAGGCGAAGATCACGCGCGCGTTTTCTATTATTCCATTTTCCCCAACATGCTCCTGAGCATGCATCCTGATTACGTGATGGTGCATCAAATCTGGCCGCAGTCGCCGGAACGCACGCTCATTCTTTGCGATTGGTTTTTCCATCCGGACGCGGCCGGGGTCACCGACCCCGGCTACAACCCGAACGACGCGATCGAATTTTGGGACATGACCAACAAACAGGACTGGCACGTGTGCGAGTTGAGCCAGCAAGGCATTGCCTCGCGTGCGTATCAACCGGGTCCCTATTCGCCCCGGGAAAGTATTCCCGCGGCGTGGGATCGCGAATATCTCCTGCACATGAGCTAACGGATCAATCTGGAAGCCAAGAATCCAGGATCAGCGATTGAATTAGGAACGCAGGAAAGCAGGAACCGGAAAACGGTTGGATTCAGGAAACATGGTTTCATGGCTTCCTGATTCAGATCCTTAAATCTGTGTTATCTGGGTCATCCGCGGTTAAGGATTGATGCCCAGAAATTCTCGCGCCGTTCCAGACAGCAGCTGCGCCTTCTCTTTCATAGAAAGTTCCTTCATCGATTCTATGAGTTTGCCGGCGTGCGCTTCGCCCAGTGGGAACGGGTAGTCTGAACCGAGCGCGACGCGTTGGGCGCCGAAGAGTTTGAGAAGCAATTTCAGCGCGTCGGCATCGTGCACGAGCGAGTCCACGTAGAAATGCGCGGGAGTGTCGTGGTGAGCAAGATAACTTCTAGGATTCGTTTTGTTGTCCGTGACGACCAAATCTGGTCGCACATGAAACGCGTGCTCGATCCGACCGATGGTGATTGGGAACGCACCGCCGCCGTGCGCGAAGGCGACGCGCAGCTTCGGGAATCGCTCGAATACGCCGCCGAACATCATCGAACAGATCGCGAGCGAGGTTTCGGCCGGCATGCCGACGAGCCACGGCAGCCAGTATTTCGGCATCCGTTCCTTGCCAAGCATGTCCCAAGGATGAACGAAAATGGCCGCGCCGAGTTGCTCCGCCGCACTCCACACGGGATCGAGTGACGTATCATCGAGGTTTCGTGTTTCGTTTCGCGCGCAGTGCGAGTTCGCGTCGACGTGCGTGCCGATCTGCGCACCGCGCAGGCCTAACTCGCGGACGCAACGTTCCAGTTCCTGCGCCGCCAAGTCCGGATCTTGCATCGGAATCGTGGCCAGGCCGGCAAATCTCGTTGGATGATCGCGGACGACTTCAGCGATGTGATCGTTCAACCGGCGAGCAAGGTCCAGCGCGTCGGCCGGCTTCGCCCAATAACTGAACATCACCGGCACGGTCGAAAGAACCTGCATCGAAATTTTCTCGCGGTCGCACTCCTCGATGCGACGCTTCGGATCCCACACGTTGTCGGTGATCTCGCGAAAGACGCGGTCGCCGATCATCATCCGCGCGCAGCACGGTTTGTAGTGATCGAGGCGAACAAACCCCGAGTAGCCGTATTTCGCGTCGAGATCGGGCCAATCGCGCGGGAGAATGTGCGTGTGCAGGTCGATCTTCATGGACCGAGCCGGTCTGGCGGATTTCTCAGAACGGTTTTACCGGTTCCGGTTTCGGGACCTTCGCGCCGCACTTCTTGCACGTTCGCCGCGCGTCGTCGTTCCAGAAGTCGAGCATCGCCTGACTGAAGTGCTGGACGATGTCGCCGCAGTCGAAATCAATGTCTTCCACCAATGCCCCGCAATTGTCGCAGTAGAAAATAACGTGTTCCCTCTCTCCCGGCGGGCGGCGACGTTCGACCACGACTCCCAATGTGTCCGGCGGCCGCACGGGAGCGTGCGGAACATTGGGCGGAATGAAAAACGTTTCACCCTCGCGCACCAGATGATCGACGATCCGATCCCCTTCGCGGACGCGCACTTTAATGTCGCCCTTCAACTGGTAGAAATACTCTTCCGAATCGACGAGATGAAAATCGTTCCGCGCGTTCGGGCCCTTGATCACCATCACAAAAAAATCGCGGCCATCATAAAGATAACGGTTGCTCACCGGCGGCTTGAACAGGTGGCTGTTCTCTTCGATCCAGTTGTTCAGATTAACCGGCGGCTGCACCGCGGGCGCGGCGCTGGTCGTCGACGATTTTGGTTTGGAATCAGTAACGGTAGCGATAACGCAGCCTATTTGCGTCGGCGCGCAGCGTCAACCAGCGTGAACGCTAGACCCGAATTTAAGGTGCAGTGGCGGCTGTCTCCGCCGCAATTATTAAATTCTGCGCGTGAGGACTCACGCCTCTACAATAAGATCGAAAATCACATTTGGGATTTGCACCCAAGTCGCGAGCAATTACTATCCGCGCGTCGATGAAACGCGCATTTATTCACATTATGGCGGCGGCCGGGTTGCTCGCTTTGCTTGCAGGTTGCGAAGACACGGGGGCGGAGTTGAAAGCGAAACAACAGGCGCTAGCCGACGCGGCAAGGACCGCGCTCGAATCACGTAATCACGCGCCGCCTTATTGGAAAGGTGACGATGTTTCGGGCGCGCCGAAAATCGAGGTCCATTTGGCCGAACAACGCGCTTACTTTTATAAAGGAAAAAAACTGGTCGGCGAATCGCCTGTCTCCACCGGGCGAAAAGGATTTGATACCCCGCCCGGCAGCTATCACGTCATCCAAAAAGACAAGGACCACGTCTCGAATCTTTACGGCGATTACGTCGATCCAGCGGGCGAGATCGTGAAAAAGAACGTCGATGTTTCGAAAGATAAGAAGCCCGAGGGCGCAGAGTTTCGCGGCGCGAAGATGCCGTTCTTCCTGCGTTTCACTCGCGGTTACGGCATGCACGCCGGCTATGTGCCGCGCTATCGCGCTTCGCACGGTTGCATTCGCATGCCCGGCGAAATGGCGGAGCACTTCTTCGACGCGGCTGAGGAAGGCACCTCGGTTATTGTGAAAGAATGATTGGCGACGCCTCTTACCCAGGAGGCCAGGCGAGAGCGCGTTTACCGAGCAGATGGACGTGGAGATGCGGAACGCTTTCGCCGGCATTGGGGCCGCTGTTGATAACGACGCGATAGCCGCTTTGCTCAACGCCAAGTTTCTTGGCGAGATCGCGCGCGACTAACAAAAGCTTTCCCAGGATCGCTCGATCACCTTCTTTCGCGTCGGAAAGACGTGGAATCACTTTCTTTGGCACGATCAGGACGTGCACCGGCGCCTGCGGGTTCACGTCGTGAAACGCGATCGCGTCGTCGTCTTCCCAAATGATTTTGGCGGGGATCTCCCGCTTGGCGATTTTTTCGAAGATCGTCATTAGCGTTTACCGCAGCGAGCAATCGAGCCGATCGAGTCCGTCTGTCGTTATTAACTTCTCGCGAATGAAGCAGACGATTTCTTCACGAAGCGAATCGCAAGCGCGCGACCAAATTTTCAGGCCGCGCAGATGTTTCACGCAAGCCTGGAGCGAGCAGAGATGCAACGTGTCAGTGCCGATTTCGACCAGCGTGTTAATCCGTTTTTCGAGAAGATCGAAAAAGGCGAGCTCGTAACCAGTTCCCGCCTCGTACGCAATTTCGAGCAATGAAATGGAAATTGGAGGAGGTTTCGGCGCGAAGTGCGGAACGATCTCTTTGTACCCGATGACCTTCAGAACATAGCGCACGGTTTGCGAAAGCTGGCTGAAGGCGACGACCGATTCGTCGGTGCGAAGACGCAAATAGAACGCAATGCTTTCCGTGACGTGATCGGTGAGCCACCAACTCGGATAGCCGGCTTTGTCGGCGGCGCGCGTGATGGCGGCATGCAGCCAATCGCGATTGAACTCGAAGAGCTGACCCGAGTCGCAGCGCAGATACGGAAATTCTTCCTTAAACGCGACCATGATTAGCTGGTTCCGGAGGAGGAAATAATTCGCGCTGCGCCGCGTTCGGCTTCACGCGACGGCCGAGCGCTTGAATGGCGTCGACAAATTCATCGACGTCTTCGAAATGCTGGTGCACCGACGCGTAACGCAGGTAAGCCACTTCATCGATGCTGCGCAATTTCTCGAGGACCTTCGCGCCGATGGCGGTCGATTGAACTTCGCGGCCGCTGGTCTCGAGCTCGTGCACAATGTCGTCCACGACCTGTTCCAAAGTCACGAGACTGACTGAGCGTTTCTCAAAAGCTTTCGCCACGCTGCCAACTAGCTTGCGTCGATCGAACGCCTCATGGGTACGATCGCGTTTCACCACGCGCAGATCTGAGCGCTCAATTTCTTCGTAAGTGGTGAAGCGATATCCACAGCCGAGGCATTCACGACGGCGGCGGATACTCGAGCTGTCGCGAGACTGGCGGGAGTCTATCACTTTATCATCACGAGACCCGCACTTGGGGCAACGCATAGTGTTACTTGATCAAGTAACACACAACGCGTTGTGGCGTCAATGCATTCGCCACAAATTTATCGGAGTCGAGTTTGTGCCACACCCGCGAGTGACGATGGAAGACTTCGCCAGCCTTGACTGCTTTCCTCGTGCCCAGATAGATTTTTCCGTGGATCGCGCCGTCAACGAAGCTGCAGGTCATGCGAAGTCCGCCAAAAGCAAAGTCTCATTTGCTGATCTCCTCTGTGTTGTTCTTCTGATTTCTTTTTGTCTCTCGATCGGGTTGCCGCGCTGGCGTTCCGGAATGGATTGGAGCGATGAGGGTTTCCTGGCTTACGGAGCGGTGCGGGTGATGGAGGGACAAATCCCGAACCGAGATTTTGTGAGTCTTCAGCCACCTTTGTCGTTTTATACGGCAGCGGCCATGTTCGAACTGTTTGGGACTTCACTAGCCTCGCTCCGCATTTTAGGGCTGTTGATTTACATTTCCATTCCTTTGCTCATTTATGGGATCGCACGAAATCTGGCGAAACCGGCGTTATCGCTGGCGGCGGGCATTCCGGCAGCCGTCCTGGGTATTCCATATTTTTACTTCGTGCCTTTCGCCGTTTGGCAGGGAATAACAGCGACACTGGTGGCCATTTTTCTCTATATGCAGGCCACCTTGGGCGGTCGCCGTTTCCTGGCGTTGCCCGCGGGAGTGTTAACCGCTGTCTCTATTTTATTAAGACACGACCAGGGGCTGTATCTGGTCATCTCGATCTTCACTCTTACGTGGGCACTGAAACATGCCCAAGGCGAACCGGTTCCTGTGGCAAATCTTAAGCGAGTCTTTGTTTTGTGGCTGGCGGGAGCATCAACGATGATTCTGTGCTTCGGAATTTACTGGGCGGCAGAGGGCGCTCTGGCTGAGATGTTCAAGCAATTGATTGTTTTCCCAATCACGACCTATGCAAAAACGAGCGCGCTGCCTTTTCACTACTTCAGCTCTCGATTGCCATTCTCTCGAAACGGAGTCATTGCTCTTTATTACCTTCCACCAATCATCATAATCATCACAGGAATATGGTTGGTCAGACGGCGCCTGCACCGGAGTTTTTGTTCGAGGGAGGCCGTCTTCACATTTCTTGTCGTTTGGTCCGGCCTTTTTTATCTCCAGGTACTAACACGCTCGGACATCTTTCATTTGTTAATGACGCTGTCGCCTTTCTTCATCTTGCTCGCGTGCTGCTCGGGCGTATTTCTCGAAAATTTGGACGGGATACTCGGAAAATGGGCGCGAAATCGGCCCGTTTCAAAAGTCCCGAAGATTTTGGTGTCTGTTCTTGCCGGAGTTGGCGCCACTTATTTTCTATGGGCAATCAGCGCCGTTTGTCTTCCGGAGATGACAAGGTTCAAGGAGACTTTGATGCTGGAGCGAGGGGGCGTGCGAGTGGAAAACGCAGAGGCGACGGCAGATGTTGTTCGAGCGGTGCAAAAATATGCGACGCCAGATCGGTCCATTTTGTGTCTGCCCTATCAGCCCATGTTTTACTTTTTGTGCGAACGCCGGAATCCAACTCGATGGAATTATTTGTGGCCGGGCGACCAGACGGCTTCAGATCACGAGGCTTTGATTCTTCAAGCGAAGAACGATCCGCCCGCAGTTGTACTGATCATGAAAGAACAGGCAATGTCATCCTACGCCTCAGCTATTCTCGATTATGTGCACGCCGAATACAGGCGTGCCGGAGACTCTGCCGACCTGGGTGTTTATTTGCCCCGGCAGGTACCGTGATCAAAAATGGCGCCGGTCTGAAGCGTTGATCGGTACCGCTGTCTTCCGGCTCGACCCAAAGTTACGCAGCAGCCGCAACCTTTGGCGCCGACGATTTCTTTTTCTTCGGCGCCCTTGGCGCAAATTCGAATCCGACCTTGCCGTTCTCCAGCTTCAGGTGCGCGGAAAACGCGCGCCCTTTCTTGGAGATGAACTTCGGCAACAGATCTGTTTTTCCCGCAGCGATCAATTTTTGCACCTGTTCTCTCGGAATTTCCCGCTGCAAAATCATTTTGCTTATCCGGAAGGTGCACGTTTTCGGCGAAGCGACCGCGTTCTCGCACGCGTACGCTTTTTCCAAAACATAGACCTGCCCTTTCTGGCAGATTGGGCAGAGACCGAGAGATTCGTGCTGAGCGGGATCGATCTTTACCTCGGTGTCGCCGTTTTGCTCAAAATCGAACTGCTGTTTGAAATCCTCGCCCAGTTTCACAGTCGCGCCGAACTTGCGGCCGATCTTGCTGCGAAATCCTTCGAGCGGACCAACCCGGCCTTCGGTCAAAAGTTTCTTCACCTCTTCCGCCTCGAACAAACGCCCGGCCATCGTCTTCCAGAAGATCAAGCCGCAAGATCGACATTTAAACGTGCGGTAATCCTCCTCGAATGGTCCGCCACCGCATTTTGGGCATTTGACTTCGAGCACTTGGAAATCGCCGCCGACGCTGTCGCCCTCGAATTTTTTCGCCTTTTCCACGATTTCACGCGTGAAATTCCTGATTTGCGTCATGAATTCCTTGCGTTCCATGTCGCCCTTTTCCATGCGTTTAAGTTTGTATTCCCACTCGCCGGTCATTTCCGGCGAACAAAGTTCGGCAACGCCGATGCCGCGCAGCAAAGTGATCAACGCCATCCCTTTCGCCGTGGCAATCAATTCGCGACCTTCCCTGAGGACGTAGCCATCAAAAATCAGACCTTCGATGATAGCAGCACGCGTGGCCGGCGTTCCGAGACCTTTCGCCCGCATCGCTTCGCGCAATTCTTCGTCTTCGACCAACTTGCCCGCGCCTTCCATGGCCGAGAGCAAAGTCGCTTCATTGAAACGCGCGGGCGGCTTGGTTTCGTTCTCGTTAACTTCGACATTGAGAATTTTGGCTGGTTCGCCGTCAGAAATCGGTACGAGTGATTCATCGTTCGCTACCTCGGTCGGCGCTTCACGTCCATAAACGGCGAGCCAACCCGGATCTTTGATGATCTTGCCTTCGGTCTTGAACGCGTCTTTATCGACGCGTGTAATTCGCGTTGTCACTTCGAACTGTGCGGCCGGGAAAAAGACGCTGATGAAGCGACGCACAATCATGTCGTAAACTTTCTGCTGCCATTCATCGAGTCCGTGCGGGGCTGTGCCGGTGGGAACGATGGCAAAGTGATCGGAGATTTTCGCGTTGTTGAAAATGCGCTTGGACGGTTTGACCCAACCGTTCTCCAGCGCTTTGCGCGCGTGGGGATTTTCAACCTGGCTCAACGTCGCTTTCACGGTGTTGAGATAATCTTCCGGCAAAAAGCGCGAATCGGTGCGCGGATAGGTAACGACTTTGAAACGCTCGTAAAGCTGCTGCGCGATTTGCAACGTTCGTTTTGCGCTAAAGCCACGACCGTTCGCGTCGCGCTGCAAACTGGTGAGATCGTAAAGCAACGGCGGCGCTTGAGTGGTCGGCTTCCGCTCTTCATTCGCGATCCCTGTTTTCCCAAGACACCGCGCTTTGATTTCGTCGGCCGTTTCTTTTTCCCAAATCCGTTCGGCGCGCGCATCTTCATCGCCATCTTTCGTGAAATCTTCACGGAACCAGCGCCCACGGTAGTTGCCCGCTTTGACTTCGAAGTCGGCGAAGATCTCGAAATAGGCCCGCGGCTTGAAGATATGAATCTTGTCCTCGCGCTCGGTCAAAATTGCGAGGGTGGGAGTTTGCACACGACCGACCGGCGTGAGTTGAAAACCGCCGGTCTTGTTATTGAAGGCCGTCATCGCGCGAGTGCCGTTGATTCCAACCAGCCAATCGCTTTCCGATCGACAGACCGCAGCCTGGGCCAGCGGGATCATCTCCTCATCGGAACGCAAACGGTCGAACGCGGACCGAATTGATTCGGTCGTCATCGATTGCAGCCAGAGTCGCTGCACCGGTTTTTTGACGCCGCTGAGCTTTAACAAGTAGCGAAAAATCAGTTCGCCTTCGCGTCCGGCGTCGCAGGCGTTAATCAGAAGATCGACATCCTGCCTTTTCATCAACCGCTTGAGTAGATTGAAGCGCGCCTTTGTCTTGTCGATCGGCTTCAGCTCAAACTCGTCGGGAATAATCGGCAGATTCGCGAAGCTCCATTTGCCGCGTTTCACATCCAGCTCGCTGGGCAGACAAAGCTCGACCAGATGGCCGACGGCCGAGGAAATGACGTATCGCTCGTTTTCAAAATAATCGTCCACTTTCTTGAAACCGCCGAGAGCGCGAGCCAGATCGCTGGCCACGCTGGGCTTCTCGGCAATGATGAGCGCTTTGGACATGGAAGGTGGGAATCGAAGCTTAGTTTGCGAAAATTGCAATCAGCAAGAGCACATTACGAGCGAGGAGGGCTTCGTTTCACCCAAGTTTGACGAAGTATTTACCCGGGAGCTGTTTAACCAGGCGCTTCAATTCCAGGCGAAGTAAAGCCGAGGAGACAACCGCGCTCGGGAGGTCGCTTGTTGTGGCGATTTGATCGATCGGAGTCTCGGTTGAATCGATGGCGTCATAAACGCGGCGCTCGTCGGTGGTGAGTTCGGGCAGCGGGCGCGCTGCCGCTTCGGGCGACGGTTTCGTTTCCGGCAAAAGAATTTGGAGATCGTCGAGAATATCGCTCGCGTCCATGACCAGCTTTGCTCCTTGCTGGATGAGACGATTCGATCCCATCGCGCTCGGCGCATTGATTTGACCGGGGACGGCGTAGACGGAACGGTTCTGCTCGATCGCCTGCGATGCTGTGATCAGCGCGCCACTATTTAACCCAGCTTCGACCACGAGAATTCCGTGGCTCCAACCGCTGATGATGCGGTTGCGCATCGGGAAAGTCTGGCGGTCCGGTTCGACTTCCATGGAGAACTCAGACACGATCGCGCCGTTTCCGTTGCGAATTTTTTCCGCGAGCGCCTGATTCTCCGGCGGATACAACTTCGACAATCCGGAGCCGATCACTGCGATCGTCCGGCCTTTCGCGGCTAGCGCACCTTGATGCGCGGCGGTATCGATCCCTCGCGCTAAGCCGCTGATCACGGTCAAACCGGCGTAGGCAATTTGATAGGCGAGCTTCTTGGCCGACTCGGTGCCGTAATGAGTGGTGCGGCGCGCGCCAATAATTCCAATGGCATGATGATCGCGATCGGTCAGCTCGCCCCAGACGTAGAGGACAATTGGCGGAGCGTGAATTTCGCGCAGCGATTTCGGATAGGATGGCGAGTCTTGAGTGATAACGGTCGCGCCAAATTCGCGAACGCGTTCCAACTCCGCGACAAGATCGACAGTCGATTCCCAATTGCTGATTTGCTCAGCGACTTCATTGCCGATTCCTTCAATTCCGCGAAGTTCGCCGCGCTTTGCCGCCAATACTCGCTCCGGATTTTTGAAAACCTCGAGCAATTTGCGCAACCGCACCGGACCGACGGTCGGCAGCATGTTGAGCGCAATGCAAGCTTCTGTGGGGGTCATGATCTAACTGCGCTGACAGAATTCTGGCGGAGCGCTAGGATCGACAATTACTTCGCCAATCCGCGAAGTGCGGCGATCAAAATGGAATCTCGTCGTCGTCTGGGGCGGATGGGGCGGCGGACGCGGGAGATGCAGGTTTTTCTGCAGCGCGCGGCGGTCGTTCGGTTTCCGGGGAATCGCCTGCAGCACCGCCGCCAGGGCGGCCGCCGATTAACTGCATGGTTTCGCCAACAACGCGCAGCTTCGTTCGCTTTTGACCGGTCTGTTTATCGTCCCAAGAATCCATTTGCAGACGGCCTTCGATGAAAACGGGACGGCCTTTTTTCAAATATTCGCCGGCGATCTCGGCAAGCCGCGCCCACAGGACAACATCGACAAACGTGACTTCTTCGCGTTTTTCGCCGTTATCGAGAGTATAATTTCGATTGACCGCGAGACCGAGATCGCAAACCGCACTGCCTTTCGGCGTATAACGTACTTCGGGATCGCGTGTTAGATTTCCCAGGAGGATGACTTTATTGAAACTGGCCATGCGTCCGTTTTATCGGATTTACTTTGCGCCTGCCAACTTTTTCGGCGTGCGCTCCTTCTTCACCTTCTTTTCATGGAGACGCTGGTAATGCTGGCGGTAAACTTCTGGATCGAGTTTAAATTTCGAACGCAGTTTCGTGATGAGTTGCGGATCGGCGTGGAAAACGAAATTCACGAAGAACCCGGCATCCAGCGGGCCGGAGGCATAGGAAAACTGGCGCTTGTCCATTTTCTGCACCTGCTCGATCTCGGCGCCCTCTTTTTGAAACTCGCCTTCCAGTCGATCGACGATCTCTTTAACGGTATCCTCCTTGCCCTGCGTGTTAAGGACGATCAATGCTTCGTAACGATTCTTCATGATTCTTCGGTTTTGTTGAAAGTGTTCATCGCGGAAACGAGGCCATTGTCAATTGCGCATTTCACCGCGTCGCCGGCCCGATCGATTGTCGATCTTACGAGCGGTTTCTCCTCGTCAAAGAATCGGCCAAGCACGTAATCGATCGAGGCTTGACTGGGTGCCGCGCCAATCCCAACGCGTAATCGCGGAATTTCTTCCGTACCGAATTGCGCAATGATCGAATCGAGTCCGTTGTGACCGCCCGAGCTGCCATTCGGGCGAAGGCGAAGGCGTCCCAGCGGCAGCGCGAAATCGTCGAGCACGACGAGAATCTCTTGCGGCTCGATCTTGTAGAACTGCGCGATTGCGAAAAGAGGATGACCGCTTCGATTCATGAAGCTTAGCGGTTTAACCAGGATAGCATCGCCGCATTTTGCGGAGGCAGTGTCCCATTTGCTCGACTTTTCCCAGGTCGATCCAAACTGCGCGGCGAGCCGTTCGACGACGAGGAACCCGACATTATGTCGAGTCAGTTCGTACTCAGGACCGGGGTTGCCCAGTCCCGCAACAAGACGAATACGTGCAGCTTCTACGTCCAAAATCGCTTAGCCGCAAAGAGGCGAGCCGCGGCTCACTTTTTCTGCTCTTTTTCCTTCGGGGCCGCGGCGGCAACTGGAGCAGCACCTGCTTCGCCTTCGACCTTCTTCTCCTTGATCACTTCCGGCCCAGCGGCGGCTTCAGCCTCCGCCACAACCGGTTCCTCTTCGACCACCGGAGCCACAACCGAGAAGACAGTGAGGTCGAGCTGAACTTTTGCGGTGACGCCGGAAGGCAATTTAATATCTCGCACATGAATGGCGTCGCCAATCTCCAAGGCCGAAACATCCACCGTGATCCGGTCAGGCAAGTCACGGGGAAGACATTCTACCGCCAGCGTGCGCAGACTTTGCTCGAGCAAGCCGCCAAAATTCTTCACGCCATTCGCCATACCAAACGACTCGAGCGGGACTTCCGCATGGATAGTATCGTCCATCGAGACGGCATGAAAATCGATATGGAGCACCGCGCCGCCCAGAGGCGCATGCTGGATTTCCTGCACCAGGGCGGTGCGATTCGATTTTTCACCGGGGATCTCGAGCTCGACTAAAATGTTTTCGCCGGAGGCGTGACTGAGCATGGCATTGATGTCCCGCGCGGAGAGTTGCAAGTGCTGCGGTTTGTCTTTCGCGCCATAAATAACCGCCGGAACAATTCCGAGCGCCTTCAATTTGCGCGCCGCGGATCGCCCTGTCGCGGTGCGATGTTCTGCTTTGAGCTTAACTTGTTTTGCCATTTTGTTGCTTTGTCCCGTTCTCGATCTTAAACAGCGATGAGACGGACTCGTCGTTGTGAATCCGCTTCATGCCTTCACCGAGAAGCTCGGAGACGCATTGCACTTGAATCGAAAACCGATCCACGGTGCGCACAGGCGTGCTGTTAGTCGTAACTAATTCTTTAATTTCAGATTTTTGCAATCGCGGAATCGCGATATCTACAAGCACGGCGTGGGATACCGCTGCGTAAATGTCGAGAGCGCCATGTTTTTTTAGTGTTTCCGCGGCGGAAACGAGAGTTCCCGCGGTCTCGGTGAGATCGTCAACCAGCAGAACGTCACAATCAGCGACATCGCCAATCAGATAGAGCGCTTCCGTCTCGGTCGCGCTTTTGCGCTGTTTGGCGACAATGGCCAAATTGGCGCCGAGCGCCTGAGAATAAGCCGACGCCATCTTTAACCCGCCGACGTCGGGCGAAACAACCACCGTTTTCCTGGTCAATTGCTGCCGAAGATATTTTATCAGCACCGGCATGGAGTAGAGGTGATCGACCGGAATATCGAAAAAGCCTTGTACCTGCTGCGCATGCAAATCCATGGTCAAAACCCGATGAACACCGGAGGCGTAAAGGAGGTTCGCGACCAATTTTGCCGTGATCGGAACGCGCGGTTGATCTTTGCGGTCCTGCCGGGCATAGCCGAAGAATGGAATAACTGCGGTAATGCGGTCGGCGCTGGCGCGCCGCGCGGCATCGACCATGATCAGCAACTCCATGAGGTGCTCGTTCGTGGGAGGACAAGTCGGCTGGATGATGAATACATCGCGGCCACGAATGTTTTCCTCGATCCGAACATACGTTTCACCGTCCGGGAATGAACTGATCGTGGCTTGACCGAGCGGTGCCCCAATATATTTGCAGATGCGCTCCGCGAGCTCGCGATTGGCCGAGCCGCTGAAGATCTTCATTTCTGGTTGAAGCGCGAACATAATCGAGGGGCGCTACCTTGGCGCTCGATACTCCAATTGGCAACGTCAATTCGGACTCGCTAACGGCGCGACACTCGACTCCGGGACCAGCGGTTTACCTTATAAAATTAGAGATGGGCCGAGCACTATAATGACTGGCGCGTCTTTTGCTCCATGGTCATCTGAATTATTCCGTCTTCGGGCGCCCTATGAGTGACGGAATGACGACGACTACTTTTACTTAGGTTCGTTTTGGTATGGTTGTTGCTACTCCAACAAACGTGGTTTTCCATAAATACTATATCCGGCAAGCCGCCGCTTTCACTCTCATTGAAGCGCTCGTCGCCATCGCCGTGCTAGCAATCGGAGTTGTCACCACAATCGGTGCACTTACGAAAATCAATGCGATGGCCGCGACCGGTCGGAACACGACCGGAGCTTATGCGGTTCTAATGAATCAAGTCGATCTCTTCCAATCGATGAGCCCTTTCAATCCCCAGAAGACAAATCAGGATGGCTCGTGGCAAATCCCTAAAGATGCCAGTCACGGAAGTTTTCCAACTTACGATATGACAGTGACTGGGGCGGGAACATGGCGTTCGATTTCGATCGATGGAACGACTTTCAACATGCCGGTTTACCAATATAAAGATCCTGTCAGCGGGACGGTGGTTGTTGTTCAAGGACAATTACAGATCCAAGTGACCGACCTTAACTTTGCCGGGACAAATCCTAGTTCCGGTCCTTATCAAGCTCTCTTCAAAGTGAGCTACACTTATCTCGGAAGAACCTATTCATTCCAGATGAGCAGCATTCGCAGTTCCGATATATGAGACTTTCTCCACAAAGTCGCGGCTTCAGCCTGGTTGAACTGATGTTTACGGTCGCCTTGATCGGAGTTCTGGGCCTCCTCATTTATTCTATCTTATACACTAGCACCGTACTCGGCGCCAAGAATACGGCGATGAACGTTGCGCATGAGCAGGCGCGAGTGGCGATGATGGAGATGCTCCAAGATTTGCACTCGTCCGTTTCCTTGCCGGCATTGGCAAATACCAGCGGCGTGCCCTATGCGTCGCCTGCACCATTGAACGCCGAGGGAATTGCGTTCCAGGAATGGTCGAGCGGTCCCCATCAAATCAAGAGCGACGCAGCTGCGGGGCAGAACCAAATTGTTTTAAACCTAACCACTGGCACTGGAAACCCGACGCCGGCTGTGGGGCAACACCTGATTGTCCCGAGTGTTCAAATTGAAGCGGATATCACCGCGGTCGGCGGAGGCAACGGAAATTTTACCGTGACGCTGGGTAACATATATGGCCCGGCGTTAACTCCTCCGGTGACTTATCCCGTATCTAAGCTCCCGATCGGGATTTTCGGAACGGCCAGCGCCGGTGGAGACATAGTCTGTTTCGTCACGGACCGTTGTTCTTACACTGTCGCAAACACGACGTTAGGTTGGAATTGGAAGGGTAGCACTAAGACAATAGGGAACTACATTACTAATCCAGCTCCGTTCAGCACACCAACCACGCCCGCCGGTGCGCTTTACTACAGGTTCGTGGCCGCGATCGATCTTTCCACGTCGGATCTTCAATACAGTAATCGCGGCTATAAATCCGCAAACATCCTGCTCAACGGACAAGTTCCGATGAAAGCCAGGCTTACCACTTATCAATGAAAACGAAATCCTGTGCTAACCAGTCCGGCAGTACTCTTGTCGTGGTGATCATGCTCACGGCTATACTAATGGTGACCGTCGGAATCGCTGTTGAATATACCGTGAACATCAACCGTCATGTGCAGCGAGGCACCACCCTCGAAACTGCCGTGGCCGTGGGAGACGCTTGCATAGAAGTCTTATTTAACAATTGGAGAGGGATGTGTCGAGGAACAATCGCCAAGAGCGACGGTTCGTACGCGCCGCCGACCCAGGCGTTAAAGACCACCGACTTTTCCGCGATCGCCACTCCGACGCCCTCGCAGTTTCCGAATTTGCCCGCCGTCGCGAATTTCGTAAAGCGAGGAGTAAGCTTCGATCCGGCCAACGATGAGTACAACTCGACCTACACCGTATCCAACTACAAGGTAGTCGGGGTTACCGCTGAATGGGCGGCATTGGCCAACGCGAGCGCAACTCCCGAACCGGCGCTCGGACAACTGGCTCAAAACCAAACCGTGAACAGCGTCACGCCTTCAACTTCCGCAACTTTCAACTACATCGCTTCGGCCGACGTCACCTTGCCGGCACTGGGACCGAACGGAAATGTGGTCGCAAAAGTTCGGCGCGTATTCCAAAAGCAACAACTTTCACCCTGGAACTTCGCTATCTTCTATGTCGATCCTCTGGAAATTCATCCTGGCCCTCTCTTCACCGTTAATGGTTGGGTGCACACGAATTCCGATCTTTACACGGCGCACAGCACTCTCACTTTCGCGGACAAAGTCACATATGGTTCGGATTGGAATATTAATTTTATGCCGGGAGATCTGCAGCATTTGTCAGATGTACCTGCCAGTCCTAACTATCCAGCGGGTCTTCCCCCGGCGCGCGATCAAGCGCTGCAACCCTTCGGCATGGATTCCACGTTGATCTTTAATACGTCCGATGCGAACCCAAACAATGACAGCTACCACGAATTGATTGAGCCGCCGGTCCAGCCCGTCGCCCAAAATTTCGATCCACTGGCGGGCCAGCGTTATTGGGATCAGGCTGGCGTTGTCATTCAAATCTCAGACAATCCCAATCCAAATCAACCTGGCTTCGATGGTGTAAATGGGCACGATACTTTAACCATGGGCATACCTAATCCGAACACAGGAGCGCTAACTTATATCAACGGATGGAGCGGTGGTAACACCGGCAAGATGTATAACAGTTTCGTTAGCGCGCTTACTCCGAACCAATCGATACAGGATAATCGCGAACAAGCTACAATTGGCTTGACCACCTTGGATGTAGGCAAGCTTTTTAGCGCGCCCGGCAACAGCGGAGGTATGCAAAGTTTTAATGGGATTATTTATATTACGGACACAAGCGCTGCTTCTAACGGAGTCGGTAAAAAACGAGGCATACGAATCACGAATGGCGCTGTGCTGCCTTCGACTGGCTTAACCGTCGCCAGCAACAATCCGGTTTATATTCAGGGAGACTTCAACACGGGCGGGACCGGATCGGCCGTTCCCTCGAATAATCCGTCTAACCTCAATGCAGATGGAACATACGTTAACACTTCGAATCCACCAGCGCCTCAAGTCTCGGGTTATACTCGCGCGCCCACTTCGATTCTCGCCGACGCGGTGACCATTCTTTCCAACAATTGGAGCGATGGGATAAAGGGCACCGTTCCCAACGCTTTGCCGACTACGGTTAATACCGCGATTATTGCCGGGACTGTTCCGACCGCTGCCGTCGGAGGCGACGGCTCCTACAGCGGCGGGGCAGAGAATTTCCCGCGTTTTCTCGAGAACTGGACAAATGACACGCTCACCTACTACGGCTCAATGGTCGAGCTTTACAAGAGTCAGCAATCAATCGGCGAGTGGGGCAAGGCGAACGTTTACGTTCCGCCGACGCGAGAATGGCTCTTCGATACCAATTTCAAAATCAAGCCGCCGCCGGGCTCGATCATGGTTTACAGCTACATCAAAGGCAAATGGTCCCTCCTCTAACTCCGGCATTAATCGGAGCGCTGTTGATCGTCTCAGCGCGGGCTGACCTGCAGCTCACGCCAAGCATCTCTGAATATCAGCTGGATGGCGTAACATTTAAGCAACTCGCCTTCTCTGACGGCGAAAAAAAGATAACTTACCAATCTCCGCGAGGCTGGGAGTACTCCGGCAGCGCCACCCAATTAATTTTACATCCGCCGAACAAGGCCCAAGCGGAAGCGACCATCACGAGGATTCCGCTTCCGGAGCCGGGCAAATTTGATGAGGAGAGCTTAAAAAAAATTGTGGCTGAAACCGTCGCCCTTGCTCCGAAAGGCAGTGAAAATGTCACTGTCATTTCGCAAGAAAAGAATCCGCTGCTAATCAACCGCAAAGAGACATTTCTTGTCATCCTCGGTTACAATCTGTTCGGCCAGGCCTACAATCGCTCGGTTCTTTTTTTAAACCGTGGGAACGAGCAGATTCGCTGTCAGTTAGTTTGTCGCCAGGCCGATTTCAAAGAGCTGCAGAAAGCTTTTCTCGGTAGCCAGTATACCTGGCAAAATCTGTAATCCCCCAGGTTGGCGCAGTAATTTTCTTCCTCGTCCTAGGACTGTAGGAATTCAAAGGGGCGATCTCTCGCCCAAGAGGATCCAGGCACTCATTGTCGGATCATAGTTTGTCTCCAGCCACCAGAGGCAAAACCTGAAAATTGTCTTGACGGAGGCCCCCGAAAAATCCTAGAACAGGCTTCCCGGAGAAAAAAGATTTGAGCGTGGCATAAAAATTATGTTGACGAATGCGACGCGAATATGAGAATTATAGAACTATCAGATAAATAAACGGCTTTCCGCCAGCAACAATGAATCGTCCAATCAAAAATATGAGCACCAAGATCAATCGCTTCCTCCTCGGTATCCTCTGCGCTGCCGCCTTTGCCTGCCTGGCAACCGGCTCACGCGCGGCTACCTCTACCATGAGCTTCCAGCCGAATCCGGTTGATCTCAACGATCTCGATCACCACTACAGTTACTCGTGGGAGATCGGCAATCTGAATTTGAGCAATGTGCAGATCACCAGCGCGACACTCACCTTCTCGAACATCGCCAACTGGGACAGCACCCCGAATATGCTCTTCGTTTACCTTATGGATACGGCGGCACATCCGGGAGTCACTCAATTTCAAGACCACCCGCTCGATGAATCCCCGATCGGCGACATCGTGGACCACTTCGCTAACGGTGCAGTTATTCCATCGCTTATCAGTAGTTCGACGGCAATAACGAAGCTCTTTCAGAAGTCATTTACGACCACGCCGACGACTTATACTTTCAACTTCACCGCCGCCGAACTGGTGACTCTTCAAAACTATATCAACAATAATCACGACGTTGCCTTTGGTTTTGATCCGGAATGCCACTTCTTTAACGATGGCATCACCTTCAGCATGACCCTGACGCCGGTTCCTGAGATGGCCAGTGCCATTCCGGCGCTCTGCCTGGTAGCGTTGGCGACCGCCTTCGAAATCCGCCGCCGCCGTCGCGCGAACGCTTAACTAATTTTTGCGACCTGTTCTCCAGCGGCCGCTCCGAAAGGGGCGGCCGCTTTGGTTTTATACCTGTTCAAATCAGTTTGCTGGATTGCAGATGTGTCCACTTTCCATTTCAGACTGATTGGCTAGACCTTTCCGGATTTCGTTATTGGCTCGCCGAAGCAGCCTGCGCGCGATCCAACAATGCCTTCTCCTCTGGCAACAGCGAGGCCGTTGCCCCACGCACAAGATAAGGTTCGGCATCTTGCCGTCGACCAGCAGAGGTCAGAAAGATCCCGTAATAAGCGCTCGTGCCTGGATCTTGCAATTGATCGGCCGAAAGCGAGTTCATGATCTTGAGCGCTTGGGTTACGTCACCTTGAGAATAGAGACCAAAAGCGTAAGTCGAAGCATACGTCCCGTTGCCGGGCTCTTCGCGGTATAGTTCCGCCGCAATCTTGCGCGCGCGGGCTGGGTCCGCATTGAGCAAGAGAGCGATCTGAGCCAGATTATTCCGCACAACGCGATCGGTCGGTTCGAGCTCTGAAAGCCGGCTTAATACGCGATAGAGTCCCTGGGTATCGCGCTGCTTCGCATAATGTTTGTACAAGCTATGCAAGGCGTCTACTTGCTTCTCAGGAGTCTTCGCCATTTGCCAAAGCAGCTCCACCGCCTCGTTCGTCCAGCCCCACTCCACGGTCGTCCGCTCCAGAGCTTCCAGAGATCGAACATCGATCAGCGCTTCCTTTTCAGCCGCAGCCCATTCGCGATCGGCCATCTCGGGTTTGTTTTTCTCGCGAAACGAGCGCGCCAGAAACGCACGCCGAATAAAATCCAATTGCGGCCAGCGTCCATCCTTGGTGAAACGCTCGAGTCCATCCCAATCTGCCAGTCGCGCGTACGATTTTGCGAGTTCACTCGGAACCGGCCACTTCGATACCATTGCCTTGTCTATCTCGCGGACGTAGTCGAGAGCCACCAGCGCCATTCCGCTGTTGTTCATCCAGGCAATCAGACTGGCAAGCGGGATAGGATTTGCCTTGGCGTCATTTTCCACCGTCGTTAAATAACCTGGAAATCCCTGGTCTTTCGTTGTGCGAAGAATCTCGAGGTAAAGCAAACGGTCGGCAAATGTCGCTTCCGGGTAGCCCTGCAATTCCTGAGCGAACGTCTTGGCGGCTTCCGTATTTTCGAGATGGAGAATCGCGTCTGCAATGAGAGCGCGCGTCGCCGGCGCTCTGAGTTTGTCATCCGTGCGCAATTTTTCCAAGAGCGCGCGTCCCGAATTACGCTTAGCAATTGCATCGGACTTAAGCTGCGCGAAAGCCAGCCCCATTTCGTCCGACTTGTTGTTTGGATCAAGCTCGCACGCGCGCTTCCAATGCTGCTCCGCTTCGGTCACGTTGTTCTGGGCTTCGGAAATCCGCGCGGCCGCCGCCTGAAACGGCGCCGTCTCAACCTGGTCGCTTGGCACCAAGCGCAACGCTTTCTCCGCCTCGGCGACTTCGTTGAATTGCAAAGCGCACAAGGCCAGAGCGAGAAGATCTTTAGTCGACCGGGGCCCATCTTCGAGAACTTCGCGCCGCCATTCCAAAGCCATCCTATCGTTGGAAAGCTCCGCTGCTTGCGCCATGATTCGCATCGCTTCGGGGCTGCGTTCCAACTGCATGGCCCGCCGCGCGCTCAAAGTCGCGTCTCGCACATTTCCGCCACTCAGATAGCCAGCGGCCCGCCGAACCAGATGTCGCGCCTCAAAATGATTATAAGAACGGCAGCCACCCCAGCAAAGAAAAACAAACAGGATGAATCCAACGATGATGCCCAACGCGAGCTTGAGGTACGCTCGCTCAATTCTTTGATGCGCAATTTCCAATGGCCAGAGTCTAGGTGTCAGTCCCACTCAGTCAACCCGCGGCGGCTTCCGAGTTGCCAACTCGCGCGCTTGGCATGATAATCCCGAACTAATTTCCTCCGAGTTTCATGAACGCTGACGCCATCCGAGTAGAACGGCCGACCACTAAGTCAAAGCTTTTTGCGCACACGCGCTGGGATGCAATTCCGGTGCTGGCGAGCCTTTTCCATCTGGCCTACTTCTTCGCTCTCTTCTTCCTCTTCCCGCACACGCCGCTATGGATCATGCTGATTCTCGGATTCGTCTACGCCCTGATGATCAATGCGAACATCAACGGCATCGGCCACAACTTCATTCACAATCCCTTCTTTCGCTCGGAGCTTCTCAATCGCCTTTTTGGAATCGTTCAGTCGGTGGCGTGTTGTTTTTCGCAGACTTACTACAATGCCGTTCACATGCAGCACCACCAAGGCAACTCCGATCGGCAGGATGAACATGGCGAAACCATAGATTGGTTATCGATCTATCGGCATGGCCATAACGGCGAAGCGGAAAATCCGTGGAGCTACGTGTTCCTCAGTTTCTTTCGCGATAATCCGGCGGCCATTCGCAAAGAACTGAGCAAGCGTGGCAATCGCGACCTCCTATGGGGAAACATCGAGCTGGCCGCGTTCGCAACGACTCTCGTCGTGATGCTTCTTTTCAATTGGCGCTACGTCGTTTTTTACTTACTGCCGTTTTTCTATCTCGGTCACTGCTTTAGCTATCTTAACGGTTACTACCGGCATTACGGCGCCAACCCGGATAAACCGATCGCGTGGGGCGTGAGCAGCTACGGCAAAATCTACAATTGGATTTTTTTCTACAACGGTTACCACGCCGAACATCATTTCCGGCCGAAAGTGCACTGGACGAAAATGGAAAGCTTCCACGCCCAGATCGCCGAATTGCAGAAGCAGGAGGGCGTGCGCGTGATCAATCACGCGCACATGCTCGGCTTCCTCGATCCCAATTTGCCGCGGCGGGGCCGGGATCAAATCAAACAGCCTACCGAAGCGGTTTCGTAGGAGTAATTGTCTCCTGCGCGCAGCAACTCTACGTCGCAAATGAAGCGCGTAGTTTTTCCTTTTTTGCTTCGCAATCTTCACGCAATCGCGCAATTTCCGCGGCAAGTTGTTTCTCGATCTTCTCTGTTTCCTCAAAATTGCCTGATCCTTGCGCTTTCTCGATTTCGCCGCGCAAGAACAATTGTTTCTCCGCGATCTTCGCTTTGTAAGTTGAATCGACGTCAGCGAGTTGTTTTTTCTGCTCTTCGGTAAGCGCAATACTGGGCGCACCTTTTTCCAACCGCTCCATCGCCAGTTCGTAAGCCGATTTCATGGCCGACCTTAGCGCGCCTGCCCGTCGAAGCCAAGTGACGGCGGATTGCGTTCGTCAAATCAATTCCTAAGTTAGTGCTTCGATGGCGGCAACGATTCGACTCCTCAGCACAGACTTCGATGGGACGCTTGTGGCACACGATAGCGATCCGATTCTCGACCCAGATTGCATGAAGTTGATCTCGCTGTTGCAGGAGGAAGGCGCGCTCTGGGCCGTAAACACCGGACGATCGGTCGAATTACTCGAGTCCGGCTTGACCGATTTTTCGTTTCCCATCCGCCCCGATTTCATTCTCACAAATGAGCGCGACATCTTTCGTCCGGCGCAGAACGGAAAGAAATGGGAAGCGTTTGGCGATTGGAACGATCGTTGCGCACGCGAGCACGCAGAACTTTTCTCCTCCTCGCAATCGGTGCTGGCCGAGGTGATCGATTTCGTGAATAAAAAAACCAAGGCGCGTATCATTTACGAATCGGAAGGCCCAGCCGGATTGGTTGTCTCGAGCGACGAAGAGATGGATCGCGTGACCAAATTCATCGAGCAGGCTCGCGCGAAGCAATCCAAGTTCAATTACCAGCGCAACACTGTTTACCTGCGTTTTTGCCACGCCGATTATCACAAAGGCGCGGCGCTCGCCGAACTCACGCGTTTAATCGACATCCCGCGCGAAAACGTTTTCGCTGCCGGCGATCATCATAATGACGTCTCCATGTTGGACGGAAAATTTGCTGCCATGCCGTCATGTCCGGCAAATGCGATCCCGGAAGTGAAAGATGCCGTGCGAGCTGCCGGCGGTTACATTGCAAAAAAAGAATTCGGCGCGGGAGTTTACGAAGCGTTGCGTCACTTCGCCGATCCACTCTAGCGGTGTTCTATGAATCCGACGTAGACTGATGCTACTGATCAGCAACTGATAGCGCCAGCAGCGCGTCCGCTTCTATTTTCCCAGCGAAGCGGTTGGTCATGTAGGTCAAGAGCAAGACCCAGAAAGTCAGTGCGAGGCTAAAGAGCGGAAACTGGAGGGCGTATGGCAATGAATAGATGATTGCCATGAGCGGCGCCCACACCGCCCATGTGGCGAGTAATGTTGGGACAATTCTAGCACGGTAGTGATTCCAACTGAACGCGCGACGCACCGACCTCCACGAGAAGCCGTCATTTTTCCATTCGTAGACCAAAACTTCGCCCGGCGCGGCCAAAAATGGATTGTATCCGAATTGATCGACGCAAATCTTCGCCAACACAACCGGAATGGTGACGATGTCGCCAAACCACAGCGCGTTGGCGTGATACATCAGATTAACAAGAATGGCGTCGGCCGCCCATGTCGGAACCGTGAAGATCAGGTTTCGAAAATTCTGCGGACGCAGTTTTCCTTTTTGGAAGAAAAAGACAAGGAAGAGTTCCGGCAAGACCGCACCAGCCAAGATTCCGGCGACGACAACGAAGGCGAGGCCGTGCTCCTGCTTGTAATGCGCCAATCGATCAAGCCAATCCGCAAAGGTCGAGCTCAGATAGTACGCAATCAGAATCGACAGCATTGCGCCCTGGAGAATGAGTGCCGGGATCGCATTAGCTTTGGCCGCCTCCCAACCAAGCGTGAGCGGCGGGCGTGGTCCTTTCATCGCCGCTGATAGTTCTCTGACTCGCTAAACGATCAAGTGGAATCTAGTGGCGATCTAATGTGATAGATTGGTCACCGCTCCTACAACCATTCTAGTTCGCTCCAACTTACCAGGCTACTTTGGCCCCGGTGCCCATCCCAGCAGGAGAAACTGACGAGTCGCTGGACGTTTTTTCCCCGGGAACGGTTCCGCTCGTTCTGCCGGATTGGTCCATTTCATCTTGCGATGCGCAAGAGCTGAAAAAAAACATAGTCGCGAAAAATAACATCGCGGGAATACCAATACGTTTCATGATGGCAAAATTTAACACTGGGAACGCGACATCTCCAGGGCAATTTGCCCGGCCGTTTGATGGTTCGTCATGCTCCCGTAAGTTCAACCGTGACGAACGCGGCTAAGATCGACATCAAATCTCTGCGCTTCGACGAACTGCAAGAGAAACTCAATCAACTGCAGGCCCCGTCTTATCGGGCCGGTCAGCTCACCGACTGGCTTTACAAAAAGCGCGCGAGATCCTTCGATGAAATGACCGATTTGCCCCAAAGCTTGCGGGCACAGCTCGCGGCACAGTTTTCGTTCGACAAGATCGACGTCGTTCGGCTTCTGGGATCGAGCGACACCACGCAAAAATTTCTCTTTCGATTGGGCGACGGAAGTTTGATCGAATCGGTCCTGATCCCGGCATCGTCGGCGCTCTACGGGATGCGATCGGATCGTCGAACCATTTGTATTTCGACGCAGGTTGGCTGCGCCTACGGTTGCAAATTTTGCGCGAGCGGCCTGGATGGTTTCTCGCGTAATTTGCGCGCGAACGAAATCGTAGATCAAATCATCGCGGTCGAACGCGAGAGCGGCGGCAAGATCGACAATATCGTTTTCATGGGAATGGGCGAACCGCTCGCCAACTTCGATAACTTGATGCGCGCAATTTCGATCATCAACGCGCCGTGGGGACTGGGCATTGGCGCGCGGCACATTACCTTATCGACCAGCGGACTCGCGCCGCAAATTCGGGAACTCGCCGAAAAGCCATTGCAGATTCGCCTGGCGGTTTCGCTGCATGGCGCCACCGATGAAGTTCGCAATCAAATTATGCCGATCAATCGACGCTACAACATCGAGAAATTGCTCGAAGCCTGCGACTACTACGTCGCACAGAAGAAACAGCGAATCACTTTCGAATATATCCTAATTGAGAACATTAATGACTCGGCAGACCAGGCACACGCGCTCGCCAAACATGCGCAACGATTGAAAGCAAAGGTAAATCTCATTCCATACAACACGGTCGAAGGACTGCCGTGGTCGCGCCCGTCGCACAATCGCCAGGAAACATTCTTGTCGATTTTACGCGCGCATGGCGTTGCCGCCACGCTCCGTCGCGAAAAAGGCCACGACATTCAAGCTGCCTGCGGACAATTGCGTTTGCAGACAAAAAAAGTAGAGCAAGCTTCCGGCCTGCTTGCCTCGTAAACGCAAGCCAGAGGCTTGCGCTACAATTTTTTTGCGTGAAGTAACAACCTGCGTTTAGTCGAATCGATGTCCGGCTACGATCACGAGCCCGAGCGAGCCTGGGATGAATACGACTGGGAACGCTTTCTCCAGCAACAAGACCAGAAGACCGAGATGTATATGGAGCTTCTCGAGAAATACCTGGATGACCCGCAGCGCGACGAAATTATCGCACGCGAAATGGGCTGGTCTCACTTGCTCGAGGGAAAAGATTGGAACGCGGAGGTCGACGCGCTGTTGAGCGAAGGCTCGAGATCAAGTCAAGACGAGGAGTTAATCGATGGGGAAAACGAATTTCAACCCGCGGGAAATTTCGAAGACCACCCTTTGTATCGCGCGGCGTTCGCCCTCACCATCTGGATCGATCAACTTTTCGATCGCGACGCATCCCTGCAAAATGAGCCGGCGGCGGTAAAATTGGCCACCCATGCCGCTCTCGCCAGCGCAAAACTCGCCGCGGCGCTGAATGATGAAGATGTCGATGAAATTGGAATGACGATCGCTTATCTCAAGCGCGCGTTGAAGGCGATCACGGTCTCGATCGAGGCCGCGCTCCAGCTCTTATCCAGAAAGCGGATTACGGCGGCGCAACATTCCGTGTTGCAGAAGCGTCTTTTCCAGGTGCGCGACGGAATCATCACGCTGATGGGTGAGTACCGCAGAGAGTGGCGGCGCCGCTTTGGCCGCCACTAGAACTATTGAATGAAATAGCCGTTTGCCCGTCCAAATATGCAAAGGGAAGCGACTCTGGCTCAAGCCGATGTATCGGAACTGGACTTGGTGAAACGGTGCCAGGCCGGTAATGCCGAAGCGTTTGATGAGCTGGTCACGCGTTACCGAATCCGGATTTTTGCAATGATTTACAATATGGTCCACAACGAGCAGGACGCCTGGGATTTGGCCCAGGACAGTTTTGTGAAGGCATGGAAATCGATCAAAAGCTTTCACGGACGCTCGTCGTTTTACACATGGCTTTATCGCATCGTGATGAACGTGACGATCGATTGGTTGCGGAAAAAACACGTGAAAGGCGCCGGCGTCGAGTTCGATGACGCGATCCAGTTGAAGGAAATCAATCCCGCTTCCAAGACTCTGCCGAAAGCGGACCCCCTGCCGTACGAGCGCATGCAAAGATCGGAGATTCGAGCGCGAATCGATGACGCGATCGGACAGTTATCGCCGGAACATCGCGCAGTGATTTTGATGAAAGAAACCGAAGACATGCAGTATCACGAAATTGCCGAGTCGCTCGGTTGCTCGATCGGAACGGTCATGTCGCGCTTGTTTTATGCGCGCAAAAAGCTGCAGAATCTGTTGAGAGATGTTTATGAAAACGTTTGAAGAGAAATGGACCGCATGGCTCGACGGCCAGTTGACGGGTAAAGAGCTGGCCGACTTCGAGGCTTCCCTGCCTGACAAGGGCGCGGCCGAAGCGGAGAAAAGCGATGCGCGGAAGCTTGGCGCGTTTCTCAAGCAGGAGCTTGGGGCTCGGACGTTGAGCAACGAGGAATTCTTTAGCAATCAGCTTCGCGAGCAAATTGCGCGCGAGAGCGCTCAACAGGATCGGCATGGCGGAAGATCGACATGGTGGACCATTCCTCGTCTCGTTTGGACGGGAGCCGCTTCACTCTCTCTCTTCTTGATTTGTGCGCTGGTGGTAATGCGTGAAAAAAATCCAGCCGAGCAATCCGCATATTTGACTCAAATTTTGAATATGCGCGTTGATGCGGCGGTCAGCCCGAACGCAACGATCTCCGTCTTCGAGGCGAAAGCAGATCGTGTAACGGTGATCTGGACGGAAGGTTTGCAGTCGTTGCCGTCCGATTACGCGGCAAAATAGGAACCATGCAAATGCGCCCGCTGCTTCTCACCGTTGTTGTCGCGCTGGTGATGAGCACAGCGAATTCAACCCGCGGCGCCGAAACAGTCTGGAGCGGCCTCGTCATCGCCGATAACGTCGCTCAACCGTCCACGACTCCGAGCGAATTGAAACGGTTCGAACAAGCTCTCAAAGAACTCTTCGGTTACAATCAGTTCAACATCATCGGGCAATCGTCGAAAACGCTGAAGACAGGCGAAGAAGACTGGCTTGCCTCGAGCAAGTATTTTTCGCTTCACGTCGATTCGCGCGGAGAAACCAGCGCCGGCTATCACTTGAACCTGAAACTTTATAAGGAAAAGGAACTCTTGCTCGAAACCGAAGCGAAACTGAGCAAGAGCAGCCCGCTCGTGATCAAGGGCCCGCAGGTCGGCGGAGGGCAGTTGTTGCTTGTGCTCATCGTAGAGTAGCGGAACTGGCGATTGTTCCACCGGGAATTGCGGACTCGTTGCCGCTCGGTTTAGTGGAGGATGCGACCGCTTTTAATCCTCACGATTCTCTTTAGTTTCCTGACCAACTTGACAGCTGAAAAACCATTCGATTTCGCGACCACGCCGGGAAAACTACCCAAACAGGTTGTGCCGACCGAATATTCAATTCGGATCGTTCCCAGCATCGATAAGTTAACTTTCGCGGGAAGCGAAACGGTCAAGCTGAACGTGCGCTCACCGGTACGCCAATTAGTTCTTAATGTGCTCGAGATGGAAATCGCGAGCGCCACGCTCGACGACAAGGCGTTGCCAAAAAGCGCGATCAAGATCGACAAGAAACAGGAGCTGCTCACGATCGCGTTGCCTTCCGAGCTCTCCGTCGGGGATCACACGCTCGCGCTGGATTTTTCCGGAAAGATCAATCAACAAGGCCAGGGACTTTTTTACGCGCCATATCAGGAACAGGGTACCGGCGCGAAAAAAATAGTACTCGGCACGCAGTTCGAAGCGACCGACGCGCGCCGGCTTTTCCCATGCTGGGACGAGCCGAGCTTTCGCGCGCGCTTTCAACTCACCGCCATTGTTCCCGAAAACTGGCTCGCTGTCTCGAACATGCCGGTTGAGAAGGAGGGAAAAGTTGAAGGGGGAAAGGAAGTGCGTTTCGCGATGACTCCATCGATGGCGAGTTATCTGAACGTTTTCGTGGCTGGTGAATTGGACTTGATCGAATCGCAGGTGGCTGGCGTCCAGATTCGAGTGATCGCGACAAAGGGTAAAGCGGAATGGGGACGTTACGCGTTGGAAAGCACGGCGAAAATTCTCGAGTACTACAACGATTATTTTGGCGTGCCCTATCCGTTGCCCAAGCTTGATCAAATCGCGCTTCCCGGCGGCTTCGGCGGAGCGATGGAGAACTGGGGCGGCATCACCTATTTCGAAAGCAGCCTGCTCTTCGATCCGCAGAAATCATCGGAGGAAACAAAACAGGATATCTTCGCGGTGATCGCGCACGAAACGGCGCATCAATGGTTTGGCGATCTGGTCACGATGGCGTGGTGGGATAATCTTTGGCTGAACGAAGGTTTCGCTTCATGGATGGGGACCAAATGCACGGCGCATTTCAATCCGCAGTGGGAAGTCTGGCTGCGCACAAATGAGCCGCGCAATCCCACTCGCCGCGTCGGCATCGCCAAAGAGCAAGCGATGGAAGGCGATGCCAGATCGACAACTCATCCAATTCAGCAGCCGATTGCGAACGAAGCGGAAGCGGCCACCGCCTTCGACGATATCACTTATCAAAAGGGCCAATCTTTTCTGCGAATGCTCGAGAATTTTCTCGGTGAAAATGTTTTTCGCGATGGAATTCGCCGATACATCGCCGCTCACAAATATTCGAATACGACTACAGCCGATCTTTGGACCTCATTGACCGAGAGTTCGAACAAACCAGTGGGAGAAATTGCAGCGGCATGGACCCAGCAACCCGGATTTCCGATTGTAAAAGTGCAACGGGCTGAGAACGGCGAAGTTTCGCTCGCCCAAGAACGCTTCACCATTCACTTCCCCAATACGCCCGCTTTGCAATGGAAAATCCCGCTCACTTATCTCGCTGTCGACAAGGCACAGCCGGAAAGCCGGTTGATGACCGGGAAGATCGACAATCTCCAAAACATTCCCGTCGATCGCGCATTCAAATTAAATGCGGAAGGCGCCGGCAACTATCGCGCTCAATACGACGACGCATCGTGGAACCTGTTGCTAACGTCGTTGCCGAATCTCGCTTACCCCGATCGCGTGAATCTTCTCTGCGACTCATGGGCGCTGACCGAAGCCGATCGCGCGACGATCGCGCTCTATCTTGGCCTCGTCGAAAAATTGCCCTCGTTGACGCAAGCCGCCGAACGGGAGCAAATCATTACGGTTTTCGATTACATCAACCGTTTGTTTATCGGCCACGCCGACCGCGAGAAATTCCAACGTTATGCGCGCACGGTCTTGCGCCCGAGCTTCGACGAGCTTGGCTGGGATGTGAAATCCGGCGAAGCATCCACTGCATCAACCTTGCGGGCTAGGCTGATCTCTGCTCTTGGGGAACTGAACGACCAGGAGATTATCACCGGCTGCCGCGAGCGGTTCCAAAAGTATCTCAGCGATCCGGCCGCGATTTCGCCCGATCTCCGGTCAGCGATGCTTGACGTTGTCGGTCGTTATGCCGACGAGGCGACTTGGAACAAACTGCATGAACTCGGGCTCCAGACGACGAACATCGAAGAGAAACAAAACTATTATCACGCGCTGACTCACGCGATCGATCCAAAGCTCGTGCAAAAGACGCTGCAGATCGCGTTGACCGACGAGTTACCAACCAGCCGGGCGCTTTTTCTGGTTGGGAAAGTCGCGCGTTATAGCGATCATCCCGAGATCGCGTGGGAGTTCGCCAAGGCGAACATGAAAGCAGTACTCGCCAAAGCGGACGCGCTGGCGGCGAACAGCTACGCGCCAGGCCTGTTCACGTTCTTTTCCGAGAAATCGCGCGCCGAAGAATTAAGAGCTTACGCCAAAGCGAACCTGCCCGCGACGAGCGCAAAGGAAATCGACAAAGCGGTGGATGAAGTCGGATTTCGCGCCGAATTCAAGCCTCGCCTCGCGCAACAATTGAATACTTGGATTGACGCTCACGCATCGGGCAGTAAGCGCTAGTTTACTTCCGAGAAGCGCTGCAAGTTTTTACAAAGTCACTTCGGTTTGATCGGCCGCTGGCGAAAGCAACAAGCGCATCGGCATCATCGACGATTCGTGAAAGCCATGGTGCTTGAAGAACGCCTGGGAACGAAGTTCGGGCCGGTCAGTTAATAAAGTTATACGCAGGAAATTTTTCTGCTTGGCGAAATCGATCGCGTGCTGCAGCAACTGCGAGCCGTAGCCGTGGCCGCGAAACTCGTCATGCACCACCAAATCTTCGAGCAATATCACAAAACCGCCCTCCGCCGTGCTGACCGTGAATAGCAAATTGATCATGCCGACAATGGCGTTGTCGCTGCGCAGCACAAACACCCGGCCGCGACTTGGCTCCTCGAAAATCAGACGCAGACCGTACAACTGTTTCTGCTTGTTCGGCCGGAAATCCTTCTCTTCGCTAAAAAGCTCGCCCAGAAGGTCCGACAGTTCGTCCAAGTCTGCCTCCGTTGCAGGCTCAATGACAACCTTCGCGTTCATCGGTTACTTCTTATTCCAGAAAGCGGGCACAGTGGCAACCAGCGATTCAAGGAAGACGAGGCCAATCTCGCTAAATTGACAAAGGAGCACTGGCCCTTAAGGTAGGCGCTCCCAAGCCCGATGAAACGCACTTTACAAAGATCAAAGCGCACCCGGAAACGTCAGCACGGTTTTCGCGCCCGGATGAAGACCAAGGGCGGCCGGGCTACCCTCGCCCGCCGGCGCCAGCGTGGGCGAAAGCGGCTGCTCCCAAAGGGTGCGGAGATCCATTACGCTCGCCACACGCAGGCGTAATTGCTGACCAGCCCCGGCAGGTTTGGGACTTGTTACAGGTATCGAAGCGCTGTTGTTGTCGGCGATCGGGATTCAGGCGAACGACCCGGCAAGCTTCAATGTGGCATAGCCCGCGGACAGCGCCGTCTCGTAATTCTCCGTTTTGACGGGAGAATTGTTTCGCAGGGTTGCCGTTGAAGCCGCCCGGCAATTTCCCTTGAGCAGCAAGGTCAGGGCTTTAACCGCCAGCTCAACCGAGACGAATGGCTTTGCGATGAAATCGGTTCCTCCACTCAAGATCGATCGGGCGCGAATCTCAAAGTCGGCATGAGCTGTCACCACCACGATCGGAGTTGTGCTGTTCGTCGGCATCTTGCGGGTGCGCGCACAGAGCTCAATGCCATCCAGTCCAGGCATTTCGGCGTCGAGAAAAATAAGATCGAAACGATTCTTCTCCAATAGCCGCTGCGCCTCCGTCGAATTATCTAGGCTCACCACCACGAAACCTGCCTTGACCATCGCCGAACAGATTGTCTTGCGCGCAATGATTTCGTCATCCACCACCAGCACCTTCAATGGCGCTAACGCTTTGACCGGCGCGCTCGTATCGTCGAGGAAAGAACCCAGTCCGTCCACCGCTTGGGCAATCGTCCGAATTACCGAAGATTTGATGTTTCTGGGCTTGGCGTGCAGATCGATGAAAAGCGCTTCCAAGGCACTGGCCAGCTGCGCGGCTTTGCAGGAACCAGCCAATCCAGCCACCCCTGCCATAAAATGGACTTGCTGGCGCATTTCGCACAATTCAACCCGGCGCAAATCCTCCTGTTCAGCTTTAACAAAGGCGTAATGACTGACCCGCAAACTCGCGAGCGTTTCCGAAACGTCTCTGAGAAAAGCTGCGTCCAGCATGGTCTGCGATTTCGGAGTTGTGGCCTCGTCAGTCACAAGTACGCCCGGCGTCGTAGCGGCAGGATCGGCACCAAGGACCTCGCGCACGATCCGGAGGAAATCGTGCCCCGTACACTCCGCTTTCGTCACGCACCTGGTCGCGCCTGCGTCTCGAGCAGCCCGCACCAAGCCGCCGAGAAAAGGGTTCGAGAGGATAATAACCGGCAACGCCTGTGTCTCAGAGTCTGAGCGAATCCTCTCGAGAATTTTCACTCTTTCCGTTCCAGGCGCGGAGAAATCCAAAATCACAAGGTCGACCGCACCGTTCTGGATCTTCTGCCTGGCATCTCTATTGTTGCCGGCGACCTCAACCTCGAATCCGTGGCGGAGTTGGTCCCGGTAGATGTTACCGAGAGTGTGGTCGTCATCGACGATCAGGATCCTTTTCCGCTTCGCCGGATTAAAAATTCTCTTCATAAAACATGGCCGGCCGGCGACATCGCAGCCCAATAGCCTCGATTCGGGGTTAGCTCCCGGACAATGCCAGAGAAATGGAAGGCGATGGAGTGCCACAGATGGCGCCTGCTGATCCTCGACTTCAAGTGAAGTCGGACGCAGGTCCATCGCGAGGGAGAGCTTGCGGCGTTTTTCATCCTGCCTGTTAAAATGAGCGCTCGCCACGCCGCGGGACGCGGGTGCGTACTGCATTTGCGCATCGGGTTTCTATGTAGATCGTCGCTGGCGCCGTCCGCGTCTCTCGGCGCGGGTTTTCGGATCAGCCGGGGCGATTCATCGCGCCTGGCTAGGCCTCGATGATCTTATTTCGGATGGCGTATCGGACTAAATCGCTCACCGACTTCAAACCAAGCTTGCGCATGATCGTTGCCCGATGAGTCTCTACCGTTTTCACACTAATCCCCAATCGACCTGCCGCTTCCTTATTGCTGCTACCTTCGGCGAGGAGTTGAACCAGTTCCCGTTCACGGGCAGTTAGACGGCTATCCTCCCCTTTTCCGCGATCCAGATAACGGGTAAAAACAACCTGGGAAACCTTGCTCGTGAAATAGGGCTTGTGTTCGCAAGCCAAGCGAATCGCGGGAATGAGATGCTTCGCGGCCTCAGTTTTCAAAATATAACTGCACACTCCGACATCAAAAAGCTGATGCACCAGATCTTCGTTCTCATGAGCGGTCAGCATCACTACCTCCACCTCCGGCAACCTTCGCTTGAGTTGGCGGGCCGCTTCCAATCCATTCAGTTCCGGCATCGTCACGTCGAGAATCACCACATCCGGCCGCAACTTCTCCGCCAACGCCACCGCCTCGCGCCCGTTGGCCGCTTCCCCGCAAACTTCCCAGCCCGGTTCCCTTTCGATCAGCAATCGAACGCCCGTGCGGACGATGTCGTGATCGTCAGCAATTAAGATTCGAACGTTTTTCACACAAAAGAAGTTTCGCACCGGAGAATTTCGCGTGCCTTATCGCCGTGAAGTGAACCTTCGGGGGACATTCTTCGCCACCATATCGCGACGGTTTGCGAATGAAAAGGAATTCCCTGCGGACAATGGAATCCAAAAGACAGAGTAACACAGGAAGTTCTCAGTTAAGCTCCCGGCCAATGAACAGGCTTTTTGCGGCGTTCTTCGCCTTTGGCGCCACCATGTGCGCCCTCACCGTCGTGCTACTGCTGTTTCCTGGAACTTCTCTTGATGCGCTTTGGCGACTCAATCCCGACGCCCAAATCGCATTTCACTCGATCGGGAAAGCAGCGTTCTTGATTATGTTTGTTGTCGGAACGGGCTGCGCTTTTGCGGCCGTAGGACTTTGGCGAAGCTCTCGCTGGGGCGTTCGGCTCGCGATTATCATTCTATCGCTCAACATCATCGGCGATCTATTCAACGCTCTCGTGCGTCACGATTATCGCGCCTTGATCGGTCTGCCGATTGGCGGAGCGATGATCTTTTATTTGGCGCGATATCAAAAGACTGATAGTTCGTCTTTAAGATGAACATTTCGCAGAGTCTAACCGCCGTAGCCTTTCTCCTGGTCGCAACCGTTTTGGAAGTAAGCGGAGATGCAGTTGTCCGATTAGCGATATTCAATCATCAGGGAATGATTCGCCTGGGGCTGATGCTGGCCGGAGCCGTTTTACTCTGGGGCTACGGATTCAGTCTCAACCTTGCGCCGGTGGAATTTCGGCAAGTCGTCGGCCTTTACATCGCCACCCTTTTCGTGGTCTGGCAGATCATCAACTTCATCGTCTTCCGCACCGCGCCGCATCTGCCGATTTTGGTTGGAGGCTCTTTGATTGTGATCGGTGGATTGATTGTCACCTTCTGGAAATCCAGCCAACCAATCTAAGGCGATTCTTTGTTGTAGCGGCGATCGGTGACCGCCAACAATTTAGCTTCATCCGGCGATTGCTTCTAAAAGCGATCGAGCAATTTTGCCTTGTTCGCCTCAAGGCCGGGATTCATATTCCGAGACATGTTCCCCAGCGTGGAAATAATCTTCCCCAAAGGCAATCGTGATAGACGGGGTTTCCCCGTAATCAAAGACGGGATTTTCCCGTCTACTTCTCGTTAGGCGACAGCAATGCGTAGATGTATAATTCTCGCATTTGCCTGCGGCCTCTTGGCTGCTGCGTGCTCGAAACAAGGTGGTCGACAGAGCACAAGCTCTCAACAAATTATCTTCGGGCCGAAGGTTTTCTCGGACTTAGGCGAATGGGTATACGTGACCGGAAGTCTTACGGGTAACGATGTCCCAAATAACAGTGTCGTTGTAATTTGCGAGAAGCAACGCATGGAATGCATTACCTGCTCAGTCTATCAAATCGGGGACAATCAAATTGGTCGGCCATACGGACCTGATATTTATCATGTTATGAAATGGGACGCGCGTGAGATTATCGCCACACAATCCGACGAGCTGAACTGCCTGAAAACGACAATTAGCATTGTGCGCAATTCTCAAGAGTCGGGCACTGTGATTTGGGTAGAAGAGCCAATCAATCAAGCAAGCACTCACTGCAAAGAGCATGCCGACCTAATCCGCAAAGCCGGTTTGAGCCCGCAACGACTCCGAAAGTTCACCATAGAAGATTCGTCAGCTTGGAAGAGGATTCATACCGAAAAATGAATGATCTTGTTCCATGCCCGGAAGCATGGCGCATCAGTCGCCTAACCAATCGCTGCAGCCAACCACTGGCCGGCGTTCGACTAAGTTTTCCATGACTCCAACCTCACATCCCGCCGCCACGCGCGCCCTCGCCAGCGGTGGCTGATCTTGTTCTCGTTAGGTCCAGCCATGAAAAGCAACGTCCCGTCGGAAGTATCGAAGGTCCGTCGCGATCTTACGGGTTATTGCTTCCATTTTCTTCGGCGCGAGCCTGATCCCGTCGCTGCGATGCGCTCGATTCTCGGCGAGGGGTGTCTCAGGGGACGAACGTATCGTCCGGCCTCTGTCCCCACGATCTGCTTTACCGATGCACCTCTGATCGAGGTGACCCGCCAAGATGACGTGCTGGAGACGCTAGAATACGAGCGCCTCAGCCTATGGGGGATTGGATTTCGAAAGATCGATTTATTCCAACGAGGGGCACGCCCCGTGATCTATCAGGATCCATCGGAGCTCAAACTGTTAGACCCGTCAATTTGGTGGCGCCATGTGGACTTCGATCCGGCAAAGATAGATTTCACTTGGCAACGAGAATGGCGCTTGCAGGCGGATCGATTGACGTTCACGTCGCAAGAAGTTGTTCTCGTCATTCCAGATGTCCCCCGGTTAGTACGCGATTTGTGGTATGTGAGTATAGACGTAGACGTATCTGACGGTGAGGCCGTCCTTTACTCACAGACATTGAAGAAGTGGGATTTTGTCCCGTTGGCACACGCCGATATTACCAACGACAAGAGCATCGAAGTCTGCAGAACGGAGGAATGGCGCGACATCATCTCGGAAGACTACTACGACCAGATGGAGTACGCGGGGCCATAAATCCGAAGACCTAACCAGGCGATGGAGCGAACCAGGAATGTGCGATGTCTGATGTTCGGAGTCGCTAATCTTGGGTCTCGTTAGAGTTCTGCACCGTTCCCGTGTTTAATCCTTTTGCACATCTAGAGGTCCCGGTGCCTGCCTACTTGGTCGAACTGCTTTCCATCGACAACAAGGCTGCGCTTGAAAAATATAGTCGTAAGATCGAGATCACTGGCCATGACTTCTCGGTACTAGTCCGGAACGCGGGAAGTCTCGGGTATTACCATGCGATCCAGCATCATGACTTCCAGCCCGAGCATCTCCAGCCGACCGATGCTGACATTGCCGGTCTCCGCACCAAGAATGCCCAGCCGCTCATGCGCAAAATCAACCAGATCTTTAAAGTCCGGCGTTTGCTCGTTTCCCATCTTTTTTACAATTCTGCCAGATGGCATCTTTTCTACTTCGATCAGCGCGATACAGACGAAGCTCGTTCGAATCACTGGAAGCGAGGATCGCATATCCATTTCGTTAATGATTTGTGGCCGGGATACGATCCGCAGAAGCTCTGGGACATATTTAGCCGAGCCGATGCCTCGGTCGGAGGAAAGCTTTACATACCTTTTAAGCGTACTGAATACGGGGAGCGTAAGACCTAACCATGCGATGGAGCGAAGATAGAAAAGTTGAAGGAAAAATTAAGAATTATGAAACGAAAGTTGCCAGTCCGCTCCATTGTAGCTCTCTGCCCCACTACCCAAAAGTCCGGTCTCGTTAGACCATATCATTTATGCTTCGCGCCCACGCCGTTATTCTGACCTTTACCTCACTCTTCTTTTTCCACTCTGCTTTCGCCGGCTCCGACGGGTTCGGTGCTATCCGGTGTGGCGCTGATGACGTCGCGAAAGCGCTCATCGGCAAAAAAATGTCCAATGAAAGAGTGGTCGTTCTGGAGAAACGACATGAAGACCTGGGCCTAAAAGATCTGGGAGCAACAGAGATTTCGGAACGATTGTCCTGTATCTCGTGGCTGATTTGTGGATCGGAGTTTATGCTACTCCAGGATAAATCGACGGTGCGCGACGTTCTTAAAATTCCCGCGCACTCAAAAAAATCACCGCTATTCATCGGGACGGGCGGGATGAGCGGGAAAGAAACGAAAGCGATCGTGGTCGCGATTTTGGATGCTGAAACAGAAAGCGGCGCGCCGACGCTTCCGGCAAAAAGCGCGTGGAAGATCGA